>ERZ1023442.26-NODE-26-length-86478-cov-12.294736_pt1 | contig 86478 bp, 92 predicted proteins | sample MGYA00380521_ERZ1023442 | MGnify/ENA primary metagenome ERZ1023442 (study PRJEB33173, sample SAMEA4830294) | metagenome | study: EMG produced TPA metagenomics assembly of the PRJEB25223 data set... | reverse complement strand
CACTGACATGATAAATTAGTGGTTAGCTATATTTTTTACTTTGCAACAGAACCGAAATAAACTTACTATTTATTTCTTTCAGTTCTTCTTCTCTTATATTTAAATCGGTGTATAAATAATCACTTATGTAACCTAGTAATTTTCCAATAGTCTCACTAAATTTATTAGTGTAGTTATTAGAATTGATATGTATATTTCCTTCATTGTTTAATACTGAATTCTTACTTAGAGGTTCAAAATCTATCAAAGTATTTCCAGCATTTAGATAACAAATCTCAATTTTCGGTTTGTTAGTATCATAATAAGCAGAAAAAATTAATGAATAACCATTGTGAGAAATTACTTTTCCTTTAGAATTTGTTTTATTATAGAATTCTTTATCATTTAATTCCTTAATCTTATTCATCAATGTCTTTAATGGTTTTTGTTGTTCTTCTTCATACTGTAATTTCGATGTAACATATTTTTCCAAGCGTGCTGCACACTTATCAAAGCTCACTTTACTTCTAGCAGAAGTAAATAACCTACGCTTTTTATTAAATAAATCTATTGTGTAATTAACTTCTATATGATCCTCTTGACATCTTCTCAATTCACTTTCTTGGACAACAAAACCTTGCTCAATTAATTTTAGTGTTTCTTTTCCATAATTTATTTTCTCCATTATCCAACCAACTCTCCCACTATTTTTTCGCACTTACTTTCAATCAATGGTCTAACTTCATTCTCTTCTGAGTCGGCTAACTCTATTGGAATTTGATCAAATAAATCGTAAATTTTTCTAATTAATGATAACTCTTTTGAGTCATCTTCATATTGTTCAAAGTAGAGGATAGCTTCTAACGTTCTATCTTCTTCTAATAGTGTATAACTAGGTTCAAATTCACCATGTTTGAATATACCTCTAACCTTACTAAAAGAAATTATATATCCGTTTTCCTTAGTAAAAACATAATTAATTTTAGTTAAACGATTACTCATCATTTCCAACCTCCAACTCAATTAATGGTAATTCAATATCTCTATAAACTGCCCCAACATCGCATAACAACACATCATTATGCTCTTCAACTGTTCCTGTGATCGTTGGTGTGTGTCCACATACATGAATATATCCGTCATTTCTTTCCGCAAAATCTCTTGACCACAACAACTCATTAACTGTTTGCTTTCTCACATCTTTATAATGAATGCCACCAGAATGAGTAAATATGTATTTTCCTTCTCGATGATATAATTTTGAATTACACATAAGGATATCAAATTTTCTATACTCTTCTGTTTTCTTCAAAGCTTTTACTTCTTCTACAAACTTTTTAAAGTATTCTGTATAAAACATTTGATTATCTTCTTCAAAAGACTTGAGCGGTTTCGTATCTATTTGATAGGCTTCAAGTGTTTCAATACAGTATCTTGCAAACCACTCGACACCATATATATCTAGAGTTTCAATACTTCTCATTGACTCCCAGAAAGCCATATCATGATTACCTAATAAAGTAATAATATTGTCGTCATTAGATTTCAAATTAAATATATAATTAATTACTCTATTCGACTGTTTACCACGATCAATGTAATCTCCTAAAAAAATAATTAAGTCATCATTAGTACGTTTATCCAATATCTTGTCCATCAACCTAAGTAATTTATCATATTCCCCGTGAATATCTGGAACTACAAATACTTTTCTAGTCATCAATACTTCACTCCTGTCGCAAAGTATTCTTCAAATTCATCTTTATCTGTAACTTCTTTAACATCATTATATTTTAAAATTTGAGCAATTCTTCTAGAAGCGTCTTCTAAATCTAACGTTAAGTCATTATAAATACCATGTTGATGAAACTCTTTCATTCTTTTCCATAGCATATCGCTTACCATCTTTAATGAAACGCCACCATTTGTTAATTCAGCCATGTTATTTCTCCTCTCTTATTTACATTCCTACGTGATATTCTCCTTCATGTACTAATACTGAAATCTTTTCATCTGAATATGTATTAAGGTAATCAATCAGTTGTTGTAATTCTGTCTCTCCAGTGATTTTTGTTACCTGTCTTATTACTTCAGCAAACGTTTTATAATCAAATTCTATGTTAAATGCATTACTCATTATCTTCATACCCTTTCGTTAATGCTTTATTATGAGCTTGCACTTCAACCTTGATTAAATTACCTGTTGTGATTAAATTTTGAATTAAGAATGAAAACTGATCAATTTCAGATTGAGTGAATTCAATTTGATATGTATTACTATTTTTACAACCGAAGAAAATTTCTCCACGATTATGTTTATTAGTTGGACGTGTTGATAAATTTAAATAACCTTTATACTTAGGTAAACATCCTAAAATTAAGTAATATTTTTTCTCTTCTTTTCTTTCTTCAATAGGAGTTTTTGAATATGAAAGAAGTGCTTCTGTTAATAAATTTTTCTTATCAATACTTAAATCATCAAAATCTATATAATTCGTACTAAATTTAAAAACATCTGTTTTACTTACAACGCCATAAACTTCATTTTCATCTTCATTTGTAATATAAAGCTGTTCTTTTCTACCTGATGAATAATAAGGATATATCACATTTTCTTCTACTAAATATAAATTTATTTCTTTTAATTTCTCTTTAAATTCTGTTGTTTTCATTTTTCTCTCCTATTTTATAAAAGTCTTCTGTTTCCTAATGAAGCTAAAATATTTAACGCTTCACGTTTTAATTGCATTTCTCTTTCAATCTCTAGTGCTTTAAGTTCTTCATATGTACGTTCTCTTTCAAAACCAATAATAAATTTTCTACCATTGGTTTCATGGCAGCGATAATCTAAAACATTATCTCCATTATATTTAAGTATTTCGTCAACTATTTGATTGATGACTGTATCATCCAATTTAGCGTAGTCAATTATAAATTTATGGTCTTCGATTATTTTCATATTTTATTCCCTCTCAAGATAAAATTCAGATTTTATTCAAATGTAAGTGATCTGTTTTCACAAAATCGACTGGAATTTCGACTTCATCATTTGCTTCTAGGTACACTAATAAACTTTCTACTGCTTTCTTTACTAATGCTAATGCGGTTACAAACATAACTAGTTTAATTAAATTCTTCATAATTGTTTTTCTCTCATTTCTTTATAAAATTTATCTACATCAATACTAAAATCTTCTTCAATTTTTTTAATAATATCCAAAGCATTTTGATCTACTTGTTCTTTTAACATTCTTCATGCGTCATACATCATATTAGTATCACTATATTCATCAATCATGGTGAAGAAATCTTCTGATTTCATAAATATACTTTCTTGATCATCATCAGAAAATGGAGTAAAATCTGACGTAATTTGACAAGCGTCTTGTGATTGATACCAAAAGTCTACATCATAAGCCATACAATTTCTCCTTCACTATTTTAATCTGCCATTCTCTACATCTAACATTGTTTCTCTGAGCATTAATGCTGCTCTTTGAATTCTCGCTTTCGATACTCTTTCGTAAGAATAAGATAAATTAGGTTGTACTTCTTTTCTTTTTTCTAATAATCTTAAATACTCTTTCGTTAACATAATTAAAATATCTATTGGTTGTTGCATTTTACTTCCTCCTCAAGTCTATCCTCATAAATTTTTATTACTTTATTAATCTGCACAACCGCTTTATTAAGCTTTATGATTTCTTCAGTATTCATATAAGGTTTCGTCATACTAATGAAATCAACTGAAGCGTCTAAATTCGATAATATTTTGTCGATTTCCATAACCTATATCTCTCTAATTATTTTCGTATTTCTCTTTTAGCTCTAAATATCTTTTATACTCTAATTCCTTTTGATATTTCTCTTCAACTTCTTTATATTTATTATGTTTGAAATCTTCATATTCTTTTAAAGCTTCTTGATCAATAAAAGGTAATTTCTCTTTTGTGAAGCTTCCTTCAAATCTGATTTCATCTCTAATAAATTTATGTATAAAGTCTTCTTCACTTAAATATGCTCTCTGCATAGCGTCAATATCTAATAAATCGCATTCTTCTTTCATATATTCATCTACACCTAAGCAATAAGTAACTATCTTCTTACTCTTTGTTACTAAAATAATTGCTGGTAAACCTAATTCAGTATTCACACTTAACGCTGCATAAAAGATGTGATCAATTGTTTCTCCTTCAATATTTGAAATTAGTGGTTCATATGTATATTCTGGTTTAAATACTTTATTTTCCAACTCTTTTTGAATTTGATATGCTGACTTCATATTAATTCTCTCCCTCATATTTTCTTGTATTCCAAGCTTTTACTAACTTACTTACTCTATCAGTGTCCATGTAAAGAAAAGTAGATGGTTGTAACTTACATTTGCTATTTGAACACTCGATCAAAGCTTTCTTAAAAGAGTAACGTATTCGTGCTTCTCCGTTACAAAATGGACATGGTTTTAATAACATTTGTTTCAACACTCCAATTCATTCAGTATGCTTTGACTAAGAACTTTACTCCCTACTGCAAAACGATAATCTTTTCTTATATTTTCATTCTTATTCAAAAGGTAAATTTCAAACGGGTTAACCTTCAAGTTAGATACTTCTCCAAACACGTTATCCATATCAAATTGTTTATTTTGATTTAATTCATTTACTTTCATACATAACTTCTCCAACTAGAATTGACTAAAAGTCTTGTTTCAACTCTTAAAATTAAATTCTTTAATTCAGTCAAAGTTTCAAACTTTTGTATGTCCGTCAGTTCTTCATCTTCTACTAAATTTTTCAATAGTTTGCAGCTTGTTTTATAATTCGAAGAACTGTTCTCAAGCTCTTCAGTCAAGAAACTATCTACTATATCTAAAGCTTTTTTATATGCTGCCACTAAGTTATTCCTCCTCAAAACCTTTCGTTTCAATCTCAACACTTTTTAAAAACTTATCTATTTGTTCTCTGATTTCTTTTCCACTAAGGTTATTAGGTTCATGTAATGTATGTGCCTTAACAATATTTAATTCAAATATTACACTAACAAATAAATCTGTTAACTCTTTTATCTTTTTACAAGCTTCATTATCTAAATTTGTTTCTCGATGAAATCTAATACCTTTTGTTAAAATATCTTTCGTCATATTAACGTCTAGTTTAATTTCCATTTTTACTCTCCCTTATATATTGTTCTAATTGCTCTTCCAAACCTTCCATCTGTTGCATGATCCCACACCATGCGTCCAATTCAGTTAAAGCATAATCATCTAAACCACTAATATTATCAGCTTTTTCGTAATCTCTAATCTGCATAGACAAACCATTTCTCAAGCTCATCCACATCTGTTTGTAATTTTTCATTTTATAACCTCTCTCTTTTTATTCTTTTGTCTTAGGATAATATTTATCATATTCACTAAAATAAGTTTGTAACCATTCTAATCTAATATTAGTTTCTTTTAGCTCAATATCTGATAAGAATGTGAGTAACTGAGTTATCTCTCCTAATAGAATTGCTGCTTCAATTGTTTCATTCATTTGTTTACTTCTTTTACTTAGCTTCCATGTTACTAACATATGCATTCTCTCTAGCTTATTAGAAACATTATATAGTAATTCTTGTTTGTTCATAGTCTTTTCTCCTTATGTATTTTACAATTGGTTACAATCTTATATATGTTTTAATCAATATTACTAACGTACTCGTTCCAATCTCTTATGATAAAAAGGTAGAAGATCATAGAAAAATCTGGCCTCTGTTTTGTAATAAAAATATTTCTTATGATACTTACCATTATTATCTAGCCATACTACATTCCATTCACTCATGCTAAATGTATCTGTAAGCCCTCTAATTATTCCTAACATTTTCCAACACCTCATATTTCTTTTTATATGTTATTTCTAATTATGTTTAGTAATTTGATTAATTACATCTTTCATAGTTTTATCTTTTAGTTCATCAGACGTATATACTTTCATATCATGTGTTTCTACTTTAAGTGTCTCCTCATCATGATCAATATATATCTCTAATGATCCATCTTTAAGATGAAACACTAGTTTATCTTCACTGATATCCATTCCTTTGTCAGATAATTTCTTTAAAGCTTGATTAATAAAATTTGGTTTACTCATTATATTTCTCTCCTATACAACTTATTCTTTATTGTTTTCCTCTAGTTCAGTAATTCTATCTTCAATAAACATCATTACATCTTCATCAGAATACAAATCGCTGTTTTTGTAAACTTCAATGATTTTATCTAACACTTCAGCTTTAAATTTAAATTCTTTTGCTTCTTTTAATAGTTTTTCGTGCTTTTCTTGAAGCTGATCTACTTCATTTTCTAATTGAATTCGTCTTCCTAATAATTTATCCAATATTATTACTCCTCTTTATTCCACTTTGAGTTCTCTTTAAGAAGTCCAGATTTCTTCAACTCCTCATTTAAACAACGTTCATTTTCAAACCAGACTTTCGCTAAATATCTACCAAACGAGTCACTTTTATGTGACTGAATATAAATATCTTTATTTTCTACACAACTTCTAGTAAACTGTGTTGCTTCCTTATAATTTGTTTGACTTCTCTCTGGAGTATCAACTCCAAGCAATCTCACTCTACGTTTTCCATATGTATTAAAACCAAAATCAATTACAATATCTAAAGTATCTCCATCTATTACTTTCGTGCATTTAGCTTTATATGTATAAAGGTGTTCTCCTACTTTCAACTTTCTCCCTCCAACAAATGCGGTGTCTCGTAAATATTCCCCACCACTTCAGCATGTTTAATTACTGCTCTCGGCTTTAAATCTCCAATCACAAATGCCATTTCTTCTTCAATATATTCAACTACATATAAACCATTGATATCCATTCCTACTTTAATATTTAAATTATCAATATCTTTTGTCTGTAAAGGATGATTATCGACTTTAACAATATCTCCTTGATAAATAGGTTGACCATTTTTATCAGTCTGAGCTGTTGGATATAACAATTTAAAATTTCTAACTAAAACTTTTTTCTCTCCATAAATTGAACCATCATTTGCTCTGATCCATTCGTCCTCAATATGTAAACTTTGAACAAACCACATTCTTTTCTCTTCTTCATCCCAAACCTTCATTGGTAACATTTTTTATTCCCTCTCTTCTCAATTTAATATATGTATTTACTATTCTTTTAGTTGATCAATATGTGCTTTTACTTCTTGAGGTGTCAAACCTTCTTTTGCTGGAACCCACGCTAACGTTCCATGACCACCAAAATGAGCAACTGTTTTTCCATTTGAAATAAACCATTCTGCTGCTGCACGCATTACATCATTAGTAGCTATACGTCTATTGTTTGTGTCCATCGCTCCATCATCTTTTGTACGTGTCATGTAAATATCTCCAGTTATCGCTGCTACAACTAATTCTATATTTTCATATGCCATAATTATTTCACCAATTCTCCTTTTTTCCATACTAATGTTAAATTTGTATCGTCTTCCATAAGATAAACAGTATCTTCTTTATTTAAATCAATGTTTTCTATTCTTTCGTTTATTAATATTTCTGGTAACGTTCCGTCATATAATGCTAGAATTTTAGGAAGTAAAGTCTCTTCAGTTATTTCTTCTTCAGTCTCTATAATAAAAACATCTTCACTACTAACGCTTTCATATAGTTGAACAATTCCATACTGATCGAAATACACTGTATCTAAACCCTTAATACTCTCATATCTCTTATCTTTGATGTTGTTGTCCCACGCCCAATTTATTAGTTCGTATAAATTCATTTCAATCTTTCTTTTTAGTTTAACCATAATTATTCACCTATAATTTTTCCATTTTTCCAAATCAAGATATGTTCTCCATCTTCTTTAACTAGATGAAATGTTTTTACTAATGAAATAACTTCATCATCTAAAACTTCTTTAATACTTGTGTTTTCATAAATCTCTGAGTAAGTATTAGTTTCCGTGAAATTAGTATAGACTTGTAATAATACTGGTATAACTGTATTTTCACTAATTACCTCTTCAGTTTCTACAATAAAAATATCTTTATCTGTAACACCTTCATCAATTCTTACGCCATGTCCATCGGTACTAAATTGAACAGAACTTCTTTCCATAGTGCCTAATCTTGTTTCGGAAATAAAAGTTTTACTTTCAACTTTTTTTGTATTATTGAAACCCCACTCAATCAATTCTGGTAATGTCATTTCCTTTTTAGTTACTACTTTTTGCATAATATGTATCACTCCTATTTATTTTTAAAATACCTCTTATATGAATAAGGTAGACAATCGTGAAAGTATTTCGCTTTTGCTTTACTGGTAAAAACTTCTTCATGTAATATCATTGTTTGATCATCTAAGTAAATCACCTTATATTTCATTTAATCACCTTTTATATGTTATTTCTTTAGTCTTCATATAATTCTTTAATTTTAATTGTTAACCTCAAAAAATCATAATCATTCTCTATATCATATGGTAAATCAATTTCTTCCATCACATTTTCAACTAATGAAACTGAAGGTGGATCATCAAAACCATAATTTCCCCAACTAACCGTTACTTCTTTTTCGCAACCGGCAATTTCTTCTTTAATTTCTCCTACAATTTTTTGTTTAACCTCGTTATATTTATTTAAGCCTTTAGAATGTGCATACTCTCTTAAATCATCTTTGATACTCATCTTTATTTCCTCCTAATTGTTTATCTTAGTCGCACTAAGTAAACTTTTTAATTTTTGTTTTTCATCTTCAAGTAATGACCAAGCAAACTCTAAAGATTGTATTCTCATATAATTTTTGCTTCCTACTTCATATTTATTTTCTTTTTCTAACATCTCATGAATAGCTTGTTTAGCCTCATCATGCATTAAAATAACGTCCATTATTTCCATATGATCACTCCTATTTAACAAAACCTTCAGTATTTATAAACTCTGTTAAAGCACTATCACTCATTAATGCCATATCAATAATGTAAAAGTCTTCTCCATTTTTCATAATATCAATTGAATATTGACCTTCTAAATCAATGTTTTCAATTAATTTACTGATTTCTTTTTGCAGTTTGTTTACATGTTTATTGTATTCATAGTTTAACTTTTCTTCTTGTGATAAATAAGTGAGATAGTCTCTTCTCATTTGTTCATCACTCATACGTTTTAAATGATTTTTCAGTAGAACTGGGTGCCAGTATGGTGCAGTACCTATAACTTCATTTGTATCAAAATCAACAAATGTACGATATTCTGTTCTAAGTGGCATTCCATTATAAATTGTAGGGTTTTCTTCTACGTCTTCTATGTATTCTCTTGCTACAATATCAACACTCATTCCCGCTCCAACTTCCATAGCAAAATTGTTGATCACTTGGAAATACTCTCCCATCTCTAATGGTTCAGTACATCTTGCATTATGATATTGAAACTTCGAACTAAATGTTCCTGTTTTTATAAAATATGTTTTATCTTCTTCCAACTCTAATAACTTAAATATTATTTGATTAAAAATTTCTCGTGACTCTTGAGTAGTGTCTTGATAATCTAATCTAATAAATTGAGCTAACTCTACTGGTAATCTCTCTACTTTTGTTTTAGGTACTTTGAAGAAATCTTGTTGATCAATTGCTTGTTTAAGTTTAGGAAACCAATTGTAAAGTGAGTTTTTATTATCACAAAACTCTTCATACAATTCATCATCTAATGAAGCAACTGATTTCATTCTGGAAGATAAATGATAGAACTTTTCTTCTCCTGTATTTTTATATCGCTCTTCCATCTCTCTCATCATTTCTCTAAATTCTGCGTCCATACCATACTGTTGCGATGTTCCTCTTGCAAATTGGATCGGCATTTCTTTTAGTAATGAATGTTGTTGCTTTAGTTCTTTTTGATTTTCAGATTGAAATAGCTGCAATTCTTGTTTTGTAGGATAATAGCCCACTTTAACCGCCTCCTTTTCTTAACTACGTTTATTATATTTTATTTCTTTTTAGACTTCAATACTTTTTTGATTTTTTATAATTTATTTTTAATACCTATATTCACCTCCATTTATTGATTTTATATTCTGCATATTATACAATTGTATAGGCTTTTCTCCTCTCGCATTTTATCCTCTTTTATTGTGTAGTTACTATTAAAAGTACATATAATGTGAGGCTTGCTCTGACTGATAACTTAACTGTTCTCAGTCTTTTTTATTTTGCTACTTTGACCTTTTTATCTGAATAATGTTTTCTTAAATTCCATTCATATTCTTCAATGGTATTATCCAAGTGCATTAAATAGATATTACTATTTTCAAATAATTCAACGATTTGCTCTAGATTTTCTAAAGAATTTTCATGAACTGGACTATTATTTAATGAGAAATCAAGATAAATGCTACTTACATTTTTATAAATCATACTAATAAACATTTCTTTTAAGTCGTCATAATTGTTTATATCACCAGAATAAATCAATTGACGATCATTCTCTGTTTCTTCTAATACAACCGCAAATGCTTTCAATGTATCTACATGATTTACTTCATAAAATGTTATATTAATAATCTCATCTATATCTAAAGTATTATTATGATGGCTATGTATATTAAACATCTCATTGGTAACTCCACTAGCTAATAAGATTGTGATAAGTGAACTCTCAATTTCTTTGGCACAAAAGATATCCAATTTATTTCCTAAAGCAAAGTAACTGTATTCTACAAATGTACCGACACTACCAATGTGATCGGTATGTGTATGAGTAATGATTAAATTAATAGTTTTGCTTAAATCTAATTTTCTTCTTAGAATTTCATTAAATACTGTTGATCCACAGTCAATAATGTAGATACTATCGTCACTTTCAAAATACCCTGATGTGTTACCATACTCAACTGAGTTAAAAGCTGAGCCGAAACCTAACATTTCTAATTTAAAATCTTCCATAGTAATTTACCTCTTCTTTATAGTATCTTGTTGATTAGTAATTCTATAATTAGTATAAAGTAAACTTCTATAAAATACAATATGTTTTTATATTTTATTTCTTAATAAAAAAAAGAGTGGTTTCCCCACTCTCTAAACTTTTAGACTATTAAATTCCGTATTTGAAGACTACTTTATTCAAAAAGTTAAATTATTAAAATGGTAACTCATCTTCACATAAATAATTCTCAACATGATCCTTTGCGTCACTAATTGAGTATTCTTCAATCATTAATTGAGGAGTATTCATCCCTCTAAATGAGTTTACACTCGCTGTGCAAATCAAGTCAAAGTACATAATATCTGGTGCAGTAACGATTTCATTCTTTTGTTCTTCTTTAAGGAAAAACTTAACACAATCAATTCCATTGACATTAATTTTCAGTGTATTACCAGTTTTACCAATTAATTTTATATTTTCTTTTCTAACTAAAATATTTTTTAAATGAATTAATGGTTCATCAATTCCATTACACCACATATCTTTATTGTTAGCTAAGGTATGAATAATATTGCTATCTAAGTTATTTGTCCATTGAAAGTCCGCTTCATACTCAATATCAGATAAGTTAACATCTATAAGTTCACTTTCAATAGCTTTTAAAACTTCTAAAGCGTCTGATACATGAAACTCTACACCAAAAGCATTGGCATGGCCTTTACAAGTGAATAAACCTGTATCAGTTAACATTTTATTTAAATCTGGAATAGGACTATTATTTATATTACGACCTGAACCTTTAAAGTATTCCCCTATTCTTTTAACCATTAGCACTGGTCTACCATATTCTCTAGCTAATTTCATAGCAATTAAACCATTTAAACCATTATTTTCAACAATACCAGTTGAATTAACAATTAAGATTTTATGCTTATCTGATCCTTTTTCTTTAATGCGTTCTTTAATCTTATCTAATACTTCATTTTCTTGTTTCTTTTGTCTACGTTTAACTGCCATAGCACGTAGATAGGCTTCTTCACTTATATGTAAGTCCATTTTCTTACGTTTATTATGTATAGTATAATCAAATTCGCACATACCATGAATTACTTGTGTTAACTCATCTTGTGTTCCCATTCTAAATACTGCATTGATTGTTGGTGCTACATTGAAACCAATATCTTTAGCATTTAAATCGACACCTTGCTCAAGATTACTACTTTTATTAATAATCATTTTTAACATTAAACTATCAATATTTTCTTTTCTTAAACCATCTCTCATCATATAGTATGCACCTAAATCATGAGCAAAGTTTGCCCTATCCGCAACTAAACCAATTGCAGCTAAGTCTTTTAAGTTTACTGTTAAATCTGTTCCTAAAAGCTCACAATAAGCTACACAGAATAAATATGTCATTGCTGAACCAGTTAAAGCTTTGTTTTCAAATTCATCACTTAATTGGTTGTTTATAATAATAGCTTTACTATCTTTGTTTTTTGGTGCTAAGTGATGATCAATAACTAATGTATTAATACCTTTATTATATAATTCTTCGTGTTGCTCAAAGTCTGAAGACGCTGAGTCTGGAGTAATCAATATATCCCCACTTGTCATTCCATGTTCTAATACTCTTTCAATATTAATACCATGAGACTTATTTAGTGGAGGAATAACAATAATACGCTCTTTATCAAATTGTAACTGTTTAGTTAAGAATTTATACATTATTGAGCCACTAGCTAAACCATCTTGGTCAGCGTCAATTAATATACCAATCTTAGCATTGTCATCATCAATCTTACTCTTTAACGATTTAACGCCTTCTTCAATATCTTCTAATTTCTTCCAATCTGGTTGCAATTCTTCAGTTGGGCTTATATATTTCTCATAATCTTCTTCCTTAATACCTCTATTAGATAAAATATACTCAAGAGGATCAAGGTTCGGAGTATACTCTCCTTTAAGCTTTACTTTCATTACTAGTCCTCATTTCTAATTTGTTTTAAAGTTAAAATATGTTTATCCACTTTCATCATCTCTTCTAATTCACTCTTAGTAGCGTCTAAAGGACTATCTTTATAATTCAAGACACTGTTAGTATCTGTTAGATGATAAGTTTGAATATAGGGAGCAAAAAGCTTTCCTATTTTCTTAACTTTCTTCATATACTCATCGAACTCTGGTGTATCTACTTGCATATATTCTTTATCAATAGCAATAATCACTTCTTCAATACCAAGATTTAATAATAATTCGGCTTGATATTTACTCATGTTACTGCCACAAATAGCTACAACAAAATTATCCTCTCCATAAAAAGTATCAGAAAATAGGCAAGATTTTTCTCCTTCTACAATCATTGCTTTCTTTCGTTGAATGATTGCTTCTTTATTTTGATATAAACCATATAAAGCATATCCTAAGGGATGGTTATAACCTGTATCATTTATATAAGTTGGTATGTATTTTGCTTTTTTAACGAATTCTTTATCCCAATTTCGACTTCTTATTCCAATAAGATTACCCTCATGATCGTGATGAGGGATAACCGTTTGAAACATTTCTGGGTAGAATTTTATTTGATATTTTTCCATTGTTTCTAAACTTATCCCAGCTTGATACCAAGCTTTAGGATAAATTTCATCAAAATATGTAAGTATTCTTTCATTATGTATCTTCAATTGAGGTTGTACTTTTTCTTTTTTCTGTATTTTGTTCAACCAGTCCCAATCATGTATCTTTTTAACACTCTTTTGTATACCTTTAACCTTGCTAGTCAGATTAATGTTAATTTCAAGTATTTTTCCTAAAGTTGTAATACAATCAATAAATGAATGAGCTTTCCCTTCCATTTTTAACCGCTTCTCTATTAGTGTGAATACATCGAATGATCCACAACCTGTATAACAGTGAAACAATTGAGTTTCTGGATAATAGTACAATTTATGTGAACCACCTGTTTTATTGTGACAGATAGTTTCGGCTATTATTTCACCATTTTTCCCTTCAGTTCCTTCTGCGTTATAATACGCTAATACTTTTTCGATATCATGATTAGTTAGTGATGATTTGAATTTATCTTTATCAAACATGATAACCACCTTCTAACTAAAATGGTAATGCTTCTTCTACTTTTAACTCTCGCTCTGGAACATTTAATAACTCATCGTTATCATTAGTCATGAATAAATCTTCCATTCGCATTGTGTCAAAATCTATGTATAAATATAATTTTCCTTTAAACTTAGAATGTCGGTTTTTGTATATGTGCCAAATCATATTAGGTTTCTTCTTAATACCTTTAGCTAAGAATTTTTCTATTACCTTATCGTCTTCTTTAGTTGGTCTAGTCATAATACAAGCCTTTGTAAATTTATCGGCCATATTCTTTGCACCACGTAAAACGTTTTGGTCAAGTTTCTTACTATGTTGAATTTCTCCACTAACTTGAGTAGACGTAGACAAATGGAAATTATATTCTTTTGCTAATTCCGCCAAACCAGCAGCAAAGATACCTAAAATCATATCTTCACGAGTAGTCATTCCTCTTGTTTTACTAGCGATGTCCATCATAATTTGGAAGTTCAAGTGAATATAATCAAAGAATACATAATCAACATCATACTGTAATGCATACTTTTTAATGATAGTGTTGATTGTGGTAGGATCAAACTTAGGTACATATTCAATATAGAATGTTTGGCACTCGTTTAAGTCCTTAATAGACTGCTCAACAATTCCAACTTCTTCATTCGTTAAATCAAAATCACGAATTCTCTCTTCTTTTACACCAGATATATAAGCCCATATTGTCGGTTCTAGCTCATCTTGTTCCATCTCTGTTGTTATGTATAATACTTTCTCAGCTTTACCTTTATCTTCCCACTGTTCAGTTTCCCAGTTATACCAACGATTAATAGCTAAATCAGTTGCTTCTCCTAAAGATGTTCTTGATTTAAATGTATTGGTAGCAGCTGAACGTAACATAGAAGCACCTAATAGATTACCTCTAAAAATACTATTTTGAAGTTTTCCACAGGTTGTTACACCATATTGAGCAGCATTTTTAAACGAGTGGAATAAATCAATACCATTTTCACCAGCAAAACCTCCATCAGTTTCATAACCGATTTTAAATTTACTAGCAAAATCATTCACTATTCTTTCATAGTGATCAATAATGTCATCAACTGACATCTTTTCAAATCTCATTTGGAATGCCTCATTCTCTTCTCTATTGTCTGAGACTTCATATACACCTTCTAACGAGAAACCTTTGTCTACTACATCTCTAAGTAATGAAAACTTTCTTATTCTTGAAGCGTAACGATGGTATGAGTCAGTGTTAGCTAACGTCTCTTCTATACTGTATAAGAAATCAATACCATCATTCTCATTGTAAATTTCGTATAAGTTATCATAATGACTTAAAAACTCATCTATATTTGCTGGAGTAATTGTAGTTAGTCCATCTTGATATAAATTATAAATTGCAGCAAAGATAACTTGGTAAAACTTGGTTTCACCTTTTATGTAAAAATCACTTCTATCTAACTTGATAGAATTACTTTCTAATAATTCTGGCTCTTTCATTAAACAAGCTAATGCACTACATATAGCTTTGGTTGGAAACAAGTTCATATTTTCATATCCACCACTTTCTTAGATTTCTAACATATTGATCGTTTTATGTTTTCTACGTTTGTTTTCTTTTGTCTTTTTAATTGTTACGACTTTAGTTTCTGTTTCTTCTATTTCTTTATGTTGTTTTTCTATTCGTTTTAAATTCTTATAAAAGTCTGAGGCCTCATCATACACATATGGTACAATTCCAATTCCTCTTGCATTCTCTGTTGAATGATTTTGTATATTAAAAAAGTAATCTAGCGTTAATGCAATGGCTTTATATCTGTAACCATATTCTTCATGCAAGTTTTTTATTTGTTTTAGTATTAAGCCTGTTGGTTTTTCTATATCAAATAGCTCTAATATAAAATCAATCAGTTCTTTTCTCTCTTGTTTATCTCTCTCTTTGATTATGTCCTCTTCGGTTTTGTTTTCTTCAATTTCGATCAAATGTTCTTCTAAGCACTCTTCATGCCAGTATCTTCGACCTTTTTTAATCATACCGTCTTTGTTATCTTCTTCTTTACAATGAGGACACTTAACTAGTCTAGCCATAAGCATTCCACTTCCTCGTTTAAAAGTAGTCCAGTAACTCTAAAGCTACTGGACTTCATAATTACATCACTTATTTCTATAAATTTTCGTTTAATTCATCAATCAAGATAGATACTGCTTCAACTTGACGTTCTTTCAAGTCAGCTACTTTAACATCTACACCGAATGTATCTTCCATAGCTTGTGTAAATTCTTCTAATCTATCTGCTTTCAGATAAGTTTTTCCTAATTCTGTTAATTTTTCTTTTAATTCTCCAAAGTCTAATTCTTCAGATTTAGTATTCTCAACGAACTCATCATATGAAACTGTTGTTCCACCTTGTTGTTCTTCACGTTCAATACCTTTAATAACTGCTTTTTCTAAGTTCTCAGCAGTGAATGGTTCAATTTTGTTAGGCATTAAGTCAAATCTAGAACGTGCGAAGAATTCTTCTGTTTCACGAACATATCCAGTAGATAAAACAACATTTCCATCTTCATCAACGCCATTAGACTTGATATAAACTGTTATATCAACTAAGTCTCTTACAATACCCATTGAACGACTATCACCAGCCGGAATAATTTGATCAGTATTCTTATCTACTGAAGTGTGACCAATGAAAACCACTGTATATCCACAAGAAGTTAATTTATCAATTTCTAACCAGAATTCTTCTTTGTAGTTTGACCATAAGCCGAAACCACCATTACCACTTGCAATATCCTTCGCACCATGTGCATTTGCTACATATTTCTGACAGTACATAGAAGCAATATCTACTGTATCGAAAATGATTGTATCGTATAACTCACGGGCTTTATCTTTATCTTTACCTGTAAATTGTTTGTTTAATTTTTTGAAGTCTGACCATTTTGTAATATAGTTAAAAGGAATACCAGAAATTGCGTTCAAACCTTTTTCAAAACCTAAGTAGAATGGTTTACTTAATTTTGTAGCGTTCAAAGTCTTACCTACCGAGTTTGATCCATATAATAAAATCGTTTTTCCTTCTAAACCTTTTGGTACTACTGATAATGTTGGACTAAAAATATCTAATGACATATGTATATCTCTCCTATTGTGTTTTTTATTGGTATTACTAGGGAGAATTGCTCTCCCCAGTTTTTATATTATGTATGTTATTTCTAGATAAAACTGTGATTTTATTCGATGATTAGAGATGATTAGAATGGTAAATCGTCATCATCAATTTCGATTGTTGGTTTAGCAGCTTTAGGTTTGCTAGTTGCTACACCTTTTTTAACTTCTGTTTTCTTAGTTCCATTAGTAGAAGCTTCTACTTCTGTTTTCTTATCTTCGTATTTTTTGTTTGCTTCTTTAATTTCTTCTTCAGTGATGTATTTTGGATCATCCTCATCTTCAATTGGAATAATACCTTCAACTAATAACTTACGTTCTACTTCACGTCTAGTATCAACAATTGCTTTACCGATACCAGCTGATGATGAGCGTTCTACTTGTTCAACGATGAATTTATTAATAATTAATCCTTGTAAGATAAGTGATTGACCTAATTCAACTTCATCTTCGATCCATTCAGCTACGCCATACTCATCATTAGCAGTGAATTCAAATGGATGTGCTTGTCCTCTATAATCAATTGTTGCTGCTTTGAATGTTACTTCATCAGTTTCTTCTTCATTCTTAATAACACGTTGTCCTTTTGAAATTAAGTAAGTTTGTAATGTGAATTCTGCACCAAATTGAGCATTTTCAACATCTTTTACACGATTAACAAAACGAGCTTCAATTTGATTAGTTTCAACAACTTTTTCTGCTTTATTTTTATACATATTAATAGACATTGATCCATTTACGTTAACAACTGTTGCTTCTGCGTCTTCTCCAGCTTTATTTTCTGAAATGTCTTCAATTGATACATATTCTTTTTGCATTGTTTCAATTGCAGAATAACTTTTATTTTCAGTTTTAACACCATCACGCTCAAAATGTTTAACTGCCATCATTTTAGCTGTGTGTGTTTCACCTTTACCAGTTTCAATTCTTAATGTAGCAATTTTCATTGGGACTTTTTTAGCTGTTACTAAATCTGTTACCTCTAATGATTTTAATGTTCCTGTCACGCTTACTTTGTTTTCGAATTGTTTTTTAGTTTCTGCCATAATTAAATCTCTCCTAGTACATTTTATTATTATATTTTATTTCTTATAAGTTAGATAAATATTTTTGTTCTTCAGCTTCTAATTCTTCAGGTGATACTGCGTTAAAATCTTCGTCTGAGCCAGATCTCGGAGCCTTATAATACTCATTTGAACCATTATACTCTTCATCGGTATATTCAAACTCTACTCCAGTTCCTTCAACCTTATCAGGTATCTCAAGCTCTTCGATTTCTGGATAATCGTAATTATCATAATCTGTTTGACTTACATTTAATAAGCCATCAAATACTCTATCAACTACAATTGCTTCATCATCTCCATGTTCAACAATCGCATGACCTGTACTCATGAACGCATTAATAATAATCGCATAATCTTGATCGTCAAGTCCATATAAATTGTCTCCATCACATGTTACAGCATTTGCAGTAAATACTACGTTACCATGTGCTAAATAATTTTCATTAATAAGTATATTAGGTAAATTCCTTTGAGCTTTCAATGGAATTTTAACTAATTCGTCTTGTTCGGTATAAAAGTCTCCTCTTGGTTCATTAAACCAAACAAAGTAATCTCCTATTTGCTCAACCATCACTACATCTCCAACTTGAGAGCGGATAAAAGTTTCTTTATCATTTATTTTATTCAAGTCGTAATCAATAACGGTTTTATTTGAGTCGCCAGATTTAGCGTCTCCTCTGGGTTTTACAACAATAAATTTCATGATTTCAATTTTCCTCCTTATGTTGCTGGTGTAAATACATCGAAGTAATCATAAGTCTGAAAAATTCCGTTTAATTCTTTAAATTTTTTAATATATGTATCTACTGGGTTTGTGATCGTTGATACTTCTCCATTAGCTGCAATAATCTTATCGTAATATCCGATAACTTCTGCATATTTACTAATCTTAGATGAGATTTCAGTATCAAATTCATTTTCAATTGTTGATGGCTCTGCTTCTTCTACTGTTGGTTCAGTATCAAGTACCTCTTGCTCTCCATCGACAATAACTTCCTCATCGTAACCATCTCCGATTAACTCATCATTAATATCTGAGTCATTCACAGTGCTTATATAAGACGGTTCTGAATGAATTAGTTCTTGTTCAATCATTCGTGATAAATCACTAAATGCTGTTTTTCTCAAGAACATTACTAAATCTAACACTCTTCCATTCATACTACCAAAATCGGTTTGAACCGACACATAACTTGTCTTTAAGTCCATATAAGTTTTCCTTTCCTAATGATATTGTAAACCTAAATCAGTTTTGTATTCTTTGTTACTATAAACCTTAGCGTCACTAACATTCAAATCATATTCGATCACTGAAGTTCGTTCACTAGGATCACTCATTTGATACACTTTAATATGTTTCTTCATGAGTTGAAAAATACTTTCCATAGCTTCGTCTTCAATTTTCTTCCAATCTCTTTCAGTTAGCTTACCAAAGGGTTTGTCTCTAGTAACTCGAACACTGTAATTTGCCATAAGCAACCTCTCTTTATTATATTTTATTTTTTCATGATCGCTCATGATTTCAAATTACAATAATTATTGTAACATCAAATCAGGAGCGTGTCAACAACCTTATTATATTTTATTTTTTATGTATTCCCTATATTGATTTATAGGGTTTCAATCTACATTTATAACTCTTTAAAAGTTACATTGTAGTTGAGTAATAATGCGTCTTTATGTTTCTTAGCTAGTGCTTTATAAGTATACATAGGAGAATATGCATGGACAGATAATTGATATCTATCAACAACATATTTCATATCTTCAATACTAACTTGATTGTTTTGATCAGCCATCTCACTTAAATAATAAATAATACCAGAATTCATCATAGTTAATACCGAAGATATTTCTCCATCAGTTATTTCTTTTAATAAATTCATTTTTCTATAAACATATTGCTTATCCACTTTTGCGTCATCATATTTAGTTGTCGCAACATTTCTGAACACATAATCTCCATCTAAAATTACTCTATGGCTTGTTCTTGATGTACTTTCACCGTTTTTAAGATAATAATCTTCTTGCATATATGCTCTCTCTAAAGCCTTGATTAAAGTGGCAGATACATCCAATGTTCTAGTTGATATACTTTGATCGCTATTTATACTTCTTAGTTCGATTTCATAAGTATTATTAGGTTTTGGTTTGTTTTTTGCTTTTTTAACATCTTGAATTTTTAAATTACTAATTTCACTATAAGTATTTCCATTTAGTCCTTCAAATAAAGCTAAATATAGAGCATAATCACATTCGTTTGCTACATTTTTTAAAGAGATATCAAAGTTATCTTTAGAAAAGTATTTTAATTTATGTTTAGCTAAATAATTATCAAGCTGACTATACATAAACGTATTATATAGATTTATATTGCTAGACTTTTTACCTGTTTTAATCGCATAGTCACAATATCTTCTTGCTTGGTTAAGGTATGTAACTAAGGTATTTCTCTGTGCAGTATTAATACTAAATAACAAAATTTGAATTTCATTATCTGTAAAATTATATAAATCTTTATTTAATTGTTCTTCTAATTGTTTACTTCTCCTAAAAAGTGATCGGAAGTTCGCCCTGTTTTCCTCACTAATAGTTGATAAGAACTCATCTTTAAAAAATTGATTGTAGTAATTCATACTCTTTCCCCCTATGTCTCCTTGCACAATTCTAATACTTTAGAATACGTTTCTTCCTTGACCAACTTTTCCTTTGTGTTTTGTAAAGTGAAATTGAAATCATTATTTTTAAGGTATTCTTCCAATTTATCCAATAAATGAAGATATTCATCAACATCATTGTTGTATTTTTCTTTAAACAATTTAATAAATGCGTATACATAATATTGAGATTTCAAAGTGTTTGAGTATTGTTTTAACTCGTTAACTCTTGAAAGTATTTTGCTAAGTTTCTCAGCAAGAATAACTTCTTCTTTTCTACTATTTAAAGTATACATTTCATCTATAATATTAGTAAGATTATTGAAAGTTATCAATGATTTATCATTTTTTAATCTTGATCCTGTATAAATTAAATAACTAAATTCATGATCCGAATTTTTAATTGCTTTTACTACTTTTGAAGCTCGATTTTCTAATTGCATTTCACTTATTCTATTTTTAGACCACGCAGTTGCTTTTGAATGTTGAGCTTGCCATTTGATTGCTTCAGAAGTGGTGAAGTTACTAAATACTACGTTGAATTCAAATTCGATCATAGGGTTTTCACGTAATGCTCTTTGAACTGCTAAAAGTCTGTGGAAACCATCTAATACATCTATTCTTGTATCTTCAGTGACTATTAATGTGTACGTTGAGTTATCGTAAATCAATTCATCACCTACACTACTAGTCGTTGGAGCAGCGTTTAAATAGATTGTACTTTCTTTAAGACTATCATTTAATAAATGGTTTACCATTTCTCTAACATTTCTCTCGTTGATATTAGGTGTTTTTATTATTTCACCAGTTCGTATTTCCAATTTTGCTTCTCTTTGAATATCAAAATTATAATTAATAATACCACTATTCATGAATGCTCCCAGCTCTTTTACCGACATTTTCGTACTGTAAACGTCATTTACTGGTAGAGTTGGTGTAAATTCATAAGGTAAAGTAACTTCATCAGCTTTGTTATACGCTAAAAAATCGTATTGTTTGGCTTCTTGTTGTTCTCCTTTTGGTATATAATCTTCAAGCATTTCTTCTCTTCCGAGAACTTTAAAAGCTTCCATAATATACAAAGTAATCAATCTTAAATCAGTTGTATCAAAGAAGTTTCTATCCAAGTCTCTTGAAGTAAATGAATAAGTTAGCCCTTTTGGAATTTTATAATTATTTTCCATATTTGTAGCAATTTTCTCGATTGCTGTATCGTCTTTTTGGTTTCTTAATTCTGAAACAATATTGATCAATACATCTTCTTTATTCATCATTTTCCTCCTTACTAAATTTCTATTTTCATTTTTTTATATTTCATTTTTTCGATTTTTGTTTTTTCGATTTTTGTTTTTTAGATATTCATTTTTTGGTTTCTATTTTTCGCATTCTTTATTTTATGTTTCAAAAGAATACCCACAATTTTTATATGTTTTCTCTTACACGTATTATATCATATTACTGTTTTAGAAATAAACTAAAAATACACATATTCTTTATGATATTTTAGTAATATAATTCGTAAATAGAATAATAAATTTCATTAAGTGATATAATACATTTTCCATGTTGTTACTTAATTTTATTCAATTCGGTTTTAACTTGAAGTTGAATAGCTTCTGGTAATGATTTTAACACTTCAATTAGTTGATCCTTTTCAAAATTATTAAAATCTACATCTTTAACTCCAGTTGCGAAGTTATTAGATACTGCTCCTTTAAAAGCTTCTTCATTATCAGCTATATAACGTTGAGTAGTTTCCATGTTACTATGGCTACCAACATTCATGGCTACTCTTATATCCTTTGTGCATTCATATGCGTATGTTACTGCACCTTTTTTAAAACTATGGAATGTTATATTTCTATTTTCCCAACCTAAAGACTTTTTAGCCCTATTTAACATGTCAGTTCTATTTTTCCCTGAGAAATTAAAGATGTTATCAGTTAAGTTAAGTTGATCGAATTTTAAATCATTGTGCATATTATCATAAAACTCACGACTAATGACTTTAGTATAAGCTTTTTTACCTTTATCGACACCTTTAACAATCACTTCATCTTCTTTAATAACAAATGACGCTTTAGTTAATTTATTTAATGCTTCTGCACGCACTCCAGTATCAAGTGCTAATAAACAGTAGTAATACTTATCTAAAGCTTTTCTATTCTCATTATCTTTGATCCAATTTATTAAAGCATATGCCTCTTCAAGTGATAAAGCTTCATACGAATTATTAGTTGTTTTTAATTTAGATAACTGATTAATGATATTAATATCAATATTATAACCATATGATGAAAGATATTTAATGAACTCTTTTAAAGCACACATTTTACGATTGATCGTACTAGCACTTAACTTCTTCTCTTCTAATAAGTATGAGCGATACTTAACAATATTATTTCTTGTAAAAATTATGTACACAACGTCAGTTGTACTTTCATTATTACAATTAAAATATTTAAAGAATTGTGCTACATCATCTCTATATGCAATTTTAGTTCTCTCTGAATTGATACCAACTTCATTCGAATAGTTCTCGATCAACTCAGTTAATTTCATATTAAAATGTGTTACCTTTTGATTTAATTCTACTTTTGATAAAGCGTTCATTTGTTTCATCTCCTTAACTTAATTTTATTATATGTTATTTCTTAAATACTTTCAATAGCTTTTTGCATTTTCTTAAATTTTATTTCTTAACTATATTTCCCCGTGAATTTCTCATTCGCTGTTATATAGCAATATTTCTGAAAACCCCTGTGGAATTTTAGGATCGCTGTTATATAGTAATATTTTTCGTCCTCCAACCATTCTGAAAAAGACCACCCCTCGCAAACCCAAACCCCCACCCATCGCAAAAAACATCGGACAAAATATAATTATTTATATATATATATATTATTTTTTCGCTTTGTCTGTCCGCTGCTTTTGATCTCGTCACTACTTCGCTACTTTAAAATATAGTATCATGATTTAATTAATATATGCGTGCTATTTTATGATCTCATTTGTATATATAACTATTTTAACTATATATAACAAAGCTATTTAATTATTTAGATATGCTTATATATAACGTTTATAGCGTTATATTAAGGCTTTTAACGTGTTTTAATGGTACTATACACATATTTTTTAATGGCCTTTATAGGCTCTTAAATGGCCATACAAAGCATATTTATATAATAAAATACGTGTTTTATTTTAAATTATGATTGTGTTAATAGCCTTGAAATACTAGGAAAAAACAACAAAATAAAACGCCTATTATAAAATATAATAAGCGTTTTACTTTGTCATTATTCAATTAATTCATATTGTGAACCGTATTTTATTATAAATTCTTTCTCACTCATTTTTTTACCGTCAAAGCCACTGTATAGATGGCGTTCGTCTTTGTGTGCTCTTTCCGTGTGGTAGTTTTCATATAATCGCATGGCCTCACTTGTAGTTAATAAATAAGTTGTATAACTTTTCCTAACTTCTGCCGCTTTCATTAGTCCGCTTTTAAAGTCTCTTACACATGTATTAGCTGGCAATTGATAAATTATTTCACATTCTTTAAATGTCATGACTTGCGTCAATGATTTTCTTAATTTAAAAAAATTAATGTGTTTATTTTTAAGATCGTATAATTTTGTAAATCGTTGAAATGGTTCCCACTTCATCCCGTTTGTGTCCGATCTCTTGAAATTTGAAACGCTATTTTTTTTGATATATTTTTTCATTGCTTTTTATCTCCCTTAATGATCAATTATTATTTTATTTATGAAACGATCAATATATAAATATCTAGCCGCAAAGGCTAGATAATTGTATATGTGCTTTTAATTTGTCCGTTTTCTGTTTCTTCCGTTTTTATACATATCTTATATTTATATATATCTTTCAATTGCTTATTAATTTCTTTCATGATGTTTAATTGATATTGTGAAAAATCATAATTAATATATTTAACACCATATGAAAGCAATTTTAAAATGTGCGTGGCTGCTTTATCTTTCATATATTCATATGAAAATATATAATTTAAATTTGTGAATTTGCTTAAATCATTTTTAATAAAATACTTACTTTTTAAATACTCATGTTTTTTAATTATATATTTTATTGCTTTTTCTTTCGTGCTAAACTCTTTAATTTTTATTATCCTTTCAATAGATACATCAAAATTATACTTTAAAAAATCAGCTTTGAACGGACTAAAAAAAGCCCGTTCAAGTTTTGACAATCTTATTTTATTATTATGTTTTTCTAGTCGGTAATATATAACATTAAATAAATTGTTTTCAGTTTCTAAAAAATCAATATAAAATATCTTTGTCATTATTTCATCACTTCATCACTTATAAAGTTTTTTATTTCTTTAATAATTGATTGATAACACAGATCAATAGAATGATCTTCAATATATGGCGTATCTATTTCGTGATCTCTCATTATTTCAATTGAAAAAGTATATTCTTGTGGCGTATAACTATTATTAAAATATGCGTTTATTTGTTCATCTGTTAAATTTTCATCATTTAATTTTATTTGCTCTATTAGATCATTTTCATCTATATTATTATATTCGTATAAATCAACCATGAAAGCCGCTTTATAATATAAATCAAAATAAACATAATTATTAATATCATCATTATTAATAAATAAAATATGGTTATAACTTCCGTTATCCTCAAAAAATATATTTATATCAGTATTATATTTTTTGTTGATGTTCGTTAATTCTTCACTTACTTTTTTAATCACTTTGTTAATTTTATTTAATTTCATTGTGTCCACTCCTAAAATTGATATATGTATTTTTAATAACTCAATTGATAACACCATTTAAAAAAATGATGTTATCTATCAATTATTAAAATATAGTTTTATATGTTATTTTTTGTTATGGTCTAATCGGACAAATAACATAATTAAAAGAATTTGCTTGATCTGTGATATTAATCGGAAAATTGCTTTTAGTTAAATATATATAATAATTATTTGTTAAATCTTGCGTTTTTACATCGTCTTTTAAATATTCAAATACATTTAAAAGATAAGAAATATTAAACGTTATTTTATGCACTGGTTTATCGCTTAAATTTACATTTTTTAATTTATAATTTAAATTGAGATGTTCAAGAAGTTCATTATTATTAAAATTATAATCGCTATAATTCATTAAATAATATTCTTGATCTTTATCAATTATTAATGTTAAGCGATCTAATTTAATACCTTTATAGCCTTTTAAAATTGCGATTAATAGATCAATTTCATCATGGTTAATAATAATTTTATTGTTTGCGTTCTCACTTTCTGGAATTATTCGGCTTGTTTCTGGGTATTGTTGAAAGCTTTCCGCATTCTCTCCAGTTTTTGCATTATATAAAACATTAGTTTTATTGTGCTTTTTGTTGATTTGCAATAGTCGATGGCTATCAGTTGCCACGATATAATTATCATTATAATAAATATGTTGTAAAATTGGTCTAGCGTCTGAGACTTTGCCCGTGATCTTCTTCATGTTTTTAATTATTTTTTTATCTTCCATAGTTGAAAAGTTTTTAATTTCTTTATTCATAATTTTATACCTCTTTCAAAATTTTTATTTAATATTTCAATTGTTAGCACTTAAAAATTAATTATTCTTAAATGCTAACTATCAAACATTAAACATATTTTTTATATTTTATTTCTTAATTTGTTAATTAAAATAATGTTACAATTATAATTGTTTCGTTTAATTTTCCCACTTCATAAGTGCCAATAATTACATCGCTATTTGCATTTAATTCGATTAACTTATCACGTCCGAATTTTTCAAAGTCAAAATAATTAACAACTTTTTGATTTATTTTTTCAATTGCTTTAAAATTGATATAATCTAATTCATCAATTAAATAATTAGCAAAGTTAACAATACATGTATTGTATTGATCTTGTGCAAAAATTCGCATACCTTCTATATTTTCAATAATTTCATCGGTTGTTAATTCGTCCGCTTGCTCTTTTGCGTAGTCGTTTAAAATTTCCATAACTTTATATTTATCATCATTAAAATAAGTTATTTCTTGATCTGCACCAAAGAAATTATATAATTTTTCATTAATAGCTATTTGAATTTTTGCCATCTCGTTTATACGTTCAATATTTGAGTATTGACTAATGCCGCCGATATTTTCCCAATCTGTTAAAAAGTATTCTTCATACTGTACACCATCAACACCGATATTTTTTAATGCTTGATTAAATTGATCTTTTGTAGCTGGTACATTTAACCATTGGCCAACGTGTTCGCCCTCCGTGTATTTTCCTAAATTAGTAATATAAATCGCTGGTTGATTTTCTTTAATTGTTAAGTTTTTCATTTTTGTTTACCTATCCTTTTTTATATTTTATTTCTTAAACCTTAAGTGAAAATTAAAATTTTAGTTTTATTTTGTTTTGCTATCCTTATTACATTTATAATTATACTACTTTATCATCATAAAAACAATAGTTTTTTATAATTTATTTCTTAATTTTTAATATTCTTCATCAGGTACATAAGCAATTAAGATATAATTATCGTTTTTGTTTATTATACTTATTTCATTTTCAAAGTTCGTTACATAGTCATTAATAAATTCTTGATAATCTTTTGCATTATCAAAGTAATACAAATATTTTAATAATCTGTAAATATCATAATCATCGCATAAATCATTATTGTTGTAATATTGCTCTACATCTGAAAATGATAAATTATTAATAGATAAAAAAAGCGTTAAATCTTCAAGAATTCTATTATAAAATTGTTGATCTTCAATTTCTGTTATTTCCTCAAAACCCTTGAAGTATTCTGATACTTCATTTCTAACTTTTTCATTAATTTTTACTATGTTTCTATTTATTAAATTTTCAATATTTAACATTATTGCGTACACTCCTTAAAATTAAAATTTTAGTTTGTAATTTATTAATTACTTATCATTACAAGATCTATTATACAGATATATTTTTAAATTTCAATATATTTTTATAATTTATTTCTTAAATATGAAGAAATTTTTAGATCATTACACTCGAGAATTTAAACCCTATTAAAGTATTAAAGCCATTAAACATAGTGACAAGATACAAGCATTTAAAATCTTTGTGGTTATGATCTACTATTTTTGAGTGATCTAAAAAATAGCTACTTAAATATTTTTCTATCTTGTCGGTTGCCTCTTTCTCATTTTTTAATTCTGTTCTATATATCAATTTTTTATCTTGCAACCCTAAAGAATTTGTATAAATTTCCGTGCCTTCAAGCGTTAAAATATCCATTTTATAACACCTTTCTCTTTTGATGTTTCCTTGTTTAATCTTTGAATATTTCTCCATTTTCTAAAAATTGAATATCATATTCATTACTAAATTCTATCATTAATTCATCGTTTAATACGTCATTTTCAAGATCATCAATAACGCTATTTAAAATATAATCAAACATTAATTCAAAATGTTTATGAACATCGTTACAAGTTAATTTCATAATATTTTTACTTTTAAAATAATCTAGTAAATAGTCATCACACCAAAGCCCGCATAAATAACTGTTATTTTCTATTAAATCATTTAATTGATTTACAATATCTTTTTTAAAGTTATTAGGTAATTCCACAAAATCATTTATATTTATATCAATATAATTATTATAGTTAAAAAGGCCGTAACTATAATGATTGATTGTTATATTTAGTAAATATGCTAGTTGTAAAAAAGTTTGATTTAAATCATCCAATAAAAATTGAGTTTGGCTATCTTGATAATGATCTCTGATATTTTCTAAAGCTGTTGAATAACTACCCGGTTTAGTTTCTTTTAATTCTTCGATTGTATAAATTTGATAAATTTTTGTAATTGTTTGCATTTTATTATTCCACCTTTTTTTATTAATCAATAATTAAATTTTATACTTCATAAAGCATTATTATATTTTATTCCTTTATTTGCTTTTTAACTCTCCTTAAATTCTTCGCCCTCAGGGAATAAACTTTTTTGTACTTCTTTGTTACCTAGCAAATAACCTACTCCAATAAAACCAATAATAGCAACGAATAATGTAAACATTTTAAAACCTCCGTTTTATAAATTATAATATTGTGCGATCTCTTCGACTTTCTCAAGTGCCATTTGTGCGGCGTTTGTTTCTTGCTTTTTGCTTTTTCTTGTAACTTCAATTAATAGCATTCTTGCGGCTCCCGTTGGTTGTGTTAAGTCTTCAAATGCTCCAAACTCCCTAGCGTTGCGGCGTACTTCTAAATAATAGCCTCTTGCTTTGTTTTGCCCGGTAAAATGGTTATAGCCTCCTAGATCGTAGCTAGTGCGATAATATAAATTTGTTCCTTTTTCTGTTGTGAATAATTCCATTTTAAAAACTCCTTTTTATTTTTTAAATTTCTTGATTCTAAGATATTAAACCTCTTTTTGTCTACATAACTCTAAAAAGTTTATCATGTTTACAACTTCATCACGTTTGATATTCCCTAGATAATGATAGAATTGTAAAACTGATGAAGCTTGGTATTCTTTTGTAAATTCTTTCATAGTTACAAATAAAACATCTTGTTTAGTTGCTTGACAATTTTCTGAAAAAGCATCAATCATATTTTTAATACCTTTGGCAATTTCTGTATTATCTTTAAATATTTTTTTGATGTTAGTTTTCAATTCGTTGTATTTTTTTTCGTTCATTTTTTCTCATTCCTTTTTTGTTTTTAAATTTCTGGCGTTAAGTGGCAACGCCTTTCAGCTTTTGAAGTTGTGAGGTTTAAAAGCGATGATTTGCGGTAGTGTGTGAAGTGTTTTATAACTACCATTAACTTAATTTTATTATATCTTATTTCTTATAAGATATATATACCAATTTTACACTTTTGTTAATATTTTTGAAGTTTTTTATAACTTCTTTTTGTTGTGTCTTAATCGGTAATTATTGAACATTTTGGAATTGTTCAATTCGTTTATTTAGTTGTTATCCTTATTACATATATAATTATACCACTTTAAGAAATAAAATATATAATAAGTAAGTTACTAAATAGATCAATTGTATTATTAAGTGTATAAATACCCTTTTATTTTGATAGATCATTATATTATTAATTAGATATATACATACATGTATTAGCATAATAGCACTAATGCATAGCGTACATATAACACATATACAAGCATGTATATATATGTGTGTGTAGTAAGTACAAGCATATTAATATATGCGTAATATGGCTATTATATGCGTGTGTATGGCTATGTGTTAAGTATATAAATATAATTAAGATCATTCATATTATTATATATATCTCATTTGTTTATTGATCTTATTTAGTTGGTTGATCTTATTAATATATTAGGTGTATTGGTTATTATATTATTCTATTGTTTGGCTGCTTAATATATATGCGTTGATCTTATTATCAAGTACATACATTTATAAGATCATTATCATTATATATATTGTTAATGCGTGCGTGTATGATGTGTATATTATATATATGTGCATATGTTTATATGTGTGTATGTATTCAATGAATAGATGAATACAATTAAGATCATAATAAGTTATTAAGTGATAGTTATTATTTATATGTATGATCTTATTATTATGTGTGTATGTGTATATAGATGTGTATATATGCGTGTGTGCGTATGGTGTATATGTATGTGCTTATGTATGTATATGTATATAGTATATATGCATGTATATATATGATTGAGTATATATGTATATGTATGTGTATGTATATATGTATGTGTGTATGTATATAGTATATATATGTATGTGTATATAGTGATAACATAGTCGTACATGTATATATATGTATGTGCATAGTGTATGTAGCAAGGTAGCAAGACAAGGCAAGGTAACATATAAGCGTGTGGCTAGTGTGTGAGTGTGTGCGATCTAATAAATAATATTGTTGTGATCTATTAATATAATCAAGTTTATTAATTTGTTTGTTTCTTTATTCTTTGTTTTATTGTTCATTTTATTGTTTTCTTTATTTTGTTTTTGTTTAATTTGCTTGTGTTGGTAATTTTGATTTTTTGATTTTTTGAGCGTGTGAGTGTGTAGGTTGTTTGGTTGTTGGTGTGTTTGCTTTGTGTTCGTTTATATTTATGTGATTAGTTATTTATATTATTGTGTGGTGTTGTGTGTGGTTTGTTGTGGCTGCGTGTGAATGGTTGGAATGTGTGAGAGTGTGGATAATTTAGGGGTAATATGGATATGTTGGTGTGTGTTGGTTTTGGTGTCTCTTAACAATATTTGAACGCTCAAAACGTTTTAAAAAAATTTAAAAAAATTTATTTCTATCTATGCACTCAGTACAAAGCACAAATAAAAATATAATTAAGTAGATCATCATTAAATTGTTTAAATCGTCTTATATATTCCGTTATTTTGCAGTAAAAAGAAAATACATATAATAATAACGTTGTGTAGATCAAAAAGTAATATAACTATTATTATTTTACCTTTTTTAACACTAGAATTGCTTGGCTTTTTAGGTGGGGGGTATGTTGAAGATTTGAAATTGGTTTGTTGTGAAATTTTCGCCGACACTGTTACAAAATCACGCACTTTACTATATCCACCAGCAAAATATCCCACATCAATCTCATCACTGATCAATCAAATTTCACTCATCTCATCCATTTCCATCTCAATCAAATTTCATCACTCAATCATCTCATCAATATTCCTAACTATTCCAACTCATTTCCCAATCACTTCTTCAATTTTCACCACTTTATTTAACTCACCAATCTCACCAAATCAATATTTCCCACTCGTAAATTCAGTCTAATTTCCACTCCATTCAATCCAAAAATTAAATGATTTAATTAAAATTTTAATCACTTCATAGCAATTTCATCTCATTTTATTTCCATCCATTTTTCCAAAACTACAACTAAAATTTTAACTTTGATTTTTGAAAATTGACCACTTTATTAGACACCTAAAATCACAATCATTAAATGACGAAATTTTTTCTTTGATTATTTCCTAAATAGCATTGTATCAATATCTATCACTCAACACTTATATCACCAATCTTATTCACTCATCTGACTTTTAATCATATTCATTTACTTTTCATTGATCACTAGCTATGCTGCAATTTCTTTTAGCATTACATTAACCAATCTGAAAATTAATTCTCAATTATAAAAGTAAAATTTTAATAATTATATTCTTATAGTCATTAATAATTAATTAAGCCTATAAACACTAAACTAATAATCACAAAACATTGTAATCTATCTGCTAAATTTCAAATTTATCCAATTCATCAATCGACATAGTGTTACTAGTATTGATCCACTTTTAATGCTTATCTAAAATAAAAAGACTACTTAAATTTCAAAAAGAAATCTAAATAGTCATCTAACTTCATAATCTATTCATCTTCATCTACTGCTTTAACATACTTACTATTTGGTTTATCCAACTTACTAAATTCAGTTTTCTTTGAAACTAAAATCATTCTCTATGTTTTTATATTTTATTTTATAAACTATTTAAAATGCATTTTAAGATATCTGAGAGCTTATTTAAGAGGCTTTAAATCTTATTTGGTATTATTTATCCAAAATGATGTATCGTTTCTCTATGAGCTTCTGAGATACCTTAAAATGCATTTACCTAATTTACCAAAATTTCATGATCAATAATTAAGAATATATTCTCACTTTTCATCCTACAATTTAATTTCAGTTCATACATACCTCTGAGATCCACATAGACACCCCTAATTGCTCAAGAAATATCTTTTTGGTATTATTTATCCCAAAACTTATAAATGCTCTGTATGGCTCTCTAAATGCCTTTAAAAATGATTGTGTTATATTTTATTTCCAAACAAGTCACATTAGCCATGAATAAAGTCGTGTAACGACTGCAATTCATGAAGGGTGCTATAACTGCGAAAGCTATGCTTGAGAAGTTAAGCAACCAACTTGTAATTGTTAAAAACGCACTAAAAAAGTTATGTACGTCCCTTGATATGACTGAATTTCAAATGGTTTTGTGTACAGTAATTTTTTAAAATTTTGAGGATATTTTCTTTCACCTCTTAAAAGTATATTCTCTTAACAGTTAATAATATATATAAATAGTCTTACTTTTAGGAGATATATGTTTTTGTACCCAAATTGTTATTATTAATCAAACCATTCAAGTACAAACCCTATTAAATCAAGCTTTCTGAGTAAATTTGTTTTAATTTATTACCATAATTCCCAGACTTCTTTTCACTAAAAATGATCGTAAAAAAGTTGTGTAGAACCCTTGATGTACTTGAGTTTTAAACTTGTCTTTGTACAGTAAAATTTATAGATTTTGAGGACAATTTTATCCCCCTTTTATAAGTATATTCTCTTAACAGATTATTATATATATAGTCTTACTTATAGGAGGTATATATAAAAGTCCTCAAAATGTCATTAGGGGTATACTACCATTATTTTTGGTAAGCACACCCCTATATCAAATATTAAATTTCCCTAGATAAATTCAAATACACAATACTAATTAAACCACCATTATATTTCTTAGTCACTTGATTTAATTTATAATATTTTTCACCAAAATTATCTCTTATTTCTTTATGAAATTTTCTCGCTGTTATCTCTGTTATATCTAAACCCACTGCTATTTGACTTACTGACGTTTTAAACTTGTCTTTGTCTGTTATGTTGTTGTTTCCAGTAATGCCTTTTAAATAGGCTATGTAAAATAATGCTCCACTTGATAATTCACCAGTTAACACCTTCTCAATGGTCTTTAAATCAAACATGATATAGTCTACTGGTTCAATATTTAGAGGTTGTTGTTTAATTTGATATCCTCTTCCTTTTTTAACTTTCTTGCCATAAATATGTAAAGTGGGTTCAATACAGATTTTGTATCTGTTCTCATAGTTATTAACTTTTTCCAATAGTTCATCACGAGTTAAATCATTAGTTGTTTTATGATTAGCGAATATGACTTCTTTATTGTCTTTGCTTTTTGTCTTAGATAACTCATACCACAACGGTAAATAATTTTGATGAGTAATATAGCCTTCTTTTTCAAAAAACCCTGATTTAGTAAACTCTTTTCTAACTAATTTACTCCAACCAATATTCATAACATCTAGAATATTTGATAAGTGCATATGATGTTTTCTGTATGTATGGTAAGCATTATGATAGCACAGTATTATACCAATATAAGCATATAGTATTTTACCTTTAGTTGATACGCTCATTTTTTTATTTTTAAGATAAGTTATGACACCTCTCGGTATCACAACTTTGCCATTATTTTTAAATATTTCTCTTCTAATGTTTCTAATCTCTTCTTCAGTTAGTAAGTGCTTTTCTTCCATGATTTTTCCCCTTTAATTTTTATATTTTATTTCTTTTAGTGTTCTAAAAATTCACTGATAAAACATTTTCTAGTTTTACCTTTATCAGTTTTAATCGAATAATGTACTGCTGATGTTTCTGCAAATAAGAAACATTGATTGATCGTTCTAGTTAGCATTGTGTATAAAAATTGTCTACTTAGCAACATGTAATCACTAAATGATAATGCACCAACCAATGTTTTAAACCCGCTACCTTGTGAACGGTGACAACTAATTGCATATCCTAAATCAATTATACCTATCTCGTTAGTTTTCTGAGTATGTTCGTAGAATACTAATTCTTCCACACCCTCAAATTTAATCAACATTCCTACACCACTTGCACATTCAATGATTTCTCCAAATGTACCGTTAAATACTTCAGTTTCTTCGAAAGTCTTGTTTTCCAATAACGCAAAGCCATTCGCTACATCTTGGAAATCACTATAACCTAATGTTCTAGCAGTGTATTTGTTGCCTTGCTGAATAACCCTGTCACCTTTTCTAAACTCATAAACCTTACCAGTCAATGTATTTTGAACTATTTTCTGAGGGTTAAACAATTCTTGTAATTCTTTATTCAAGTTAACTACTGACAATTCTCCTTTTTCTTTTAAACCAGTAATAACTTGAATATCATTTGGGTTCATATCCTTATTACTTAAATAACGTTTCACAGTATGTAATAAATTATCTTTAATAGCCGCTCTATCTTGGAAACCAAAGTAATAAAAATCTTTGTTATCACCATAAACAGTTAAGCCATAATCAGTGTAACCATTAAATTGAGTACCTTCACGTATCTTGTTAGCAACTTGTAATGTGCCAGACTCTTTTGCTTGTCTATGTACCTCAGTTAGAGTTACATGTTCAAATTCTGTTGTATCAAGTAAGTTGTCAAATACTGCTCCTCTACTGATCGAAGGTAATTGTCCACTGTCTCCTACAATCATTAATTGAGAACCGCTTTCCACAGCTTTAATTAAGTCTAAAAACAGTTTATTATCAACCATTGAGGCTTCATCTAGAATAACTACTTTTTCGCTCAATGGGTTTTCTTCGTTATGTAAAAAACCAAAATTCACTGGATCAAATCTAAGTGTTCTATGTATAGTTTTTGCTTTTAGTCCGTTTTGTGACAGTACGTTTGCTGCTTTACCACTCAATGCACAAGCAACATGTGGTAAACCGATAATATCAATTGCGGTTTTTAAACTTGAAGTCTTACCTGAACCAGCGAGTCCATCAAGTATAAATACTCCGTTGCTTACAGCTTTCCTAATCGCTTCTTTTTGCTGCTCATTGAATGTGAAACCTAGTCGATCCTCATTCATTTTGATAATATCTTCAAGCTCGTTTGTATCATATGAGGTGAAACTATCTCTTATTCTTCTTAAATGCTCTACGATTAGTTCTTCTTCTCTTCGATATTTCTTTAAACTGATATATCCATTGTCGTAATATACATTCGGATCGTTGATAATCAAACTAAATGTTTCATCGTCAACCTCATCAATTTCTAATATGTCACATAAGTTTTCTTCAAATTTATCAATACTAAGCTTTGTATCTCCAAGTGCTACCATTTGTTCTATAACGTATAAAGCACCAGCTCTAATTCTTTGTGGTGAGTCAATACTAATACCTTTTTTCAAGCCATATTCATCTATACGCTTAAAACCAAAGCCACCAGCAGATGTCAAATCATATATATTATTTTCTATGATATGTAATAATTTTTCTACTGATCCATAATGATCGGCTAGAGAAACAACTGCTTTAATACTCGCTCCTAAGGGTGCTAACTCTATAACTGCCTTGCTATACTTAGACATCTCAGTAAGCTTTTCTTTAATGGATAAAGCAGTAGCACTCTTAATTCCTTTTACTTCTGTAATATCAACCTTGTCATTAAGAATATCTTTTACTAACTCGTCACTATAACCAAATTCATCAATAATTGCTTCCGCTTGATTATCTGTCAATATTACTCTTAAAAACTCTTCATTCGCCTTTTTGCCTGAAATACCATCTGACTCCACTTCAATAAAAGTATATGTATCAATTTTTCTTCTTTCATCGTAGCTCTCTTTAAATCTAACAGTATAAGCCTCTCCTTCTACTAATGGCTGAACATTACCAGCAATAGAAAAATTTCTATATTGAGGATGAACTGTTATCTCCGGGTTAATTTCTCCTTCAAAGCTAAAACCATAAGCACCAAACATGCTACTATCATTATAGAATAGCTGCTTACTTACTACTAATCTCTCTCTAAATTCTTTAAATTCTTTTTCCATTTACATTTCTCCTTTTTGGGTATTAAATTTAAAACCTAATACAACTATAAGAAATAAAATATAAAAAGTCAATATCTTTACAAAAGAAATAAAATATAGTAAAATAGTTTTATAACTTTGAAAGGAATTGAAAACATGATTATCACAAAGGAAAATTTACATAATTATGTAGATAGCTTAGGCTACTCTACCGAAGAATTAGAAGAAATGAAAATTGGAGACTCGTATGAAATCTCTACAACTATTAATAAGATAAAAAGAACTGCGTTAGATGAATGGTTATTTTTACGATTTGACTCAGTTAATACTCATATACATAAAGAATACCCTTCAAACCAAAATAATAAGGAATTGTGGGATAATTTTAAAAAATCTTGTGATTATGCTTTAAAGTATGGAGAAGATAGAAATAATGCGATCAAAGAAAACTTTAACGATGATCAAGCAGCAGAAATTGTTAGTACAGTAACGTTTATGAATGAACAAGTTAAAACTACTTCAGCTCAATTATCTGGAGAGTCTGGTATTACAAAAACGCTAGAAAAAATTGCAGATTATATTGTATTTTCTAAATTCAACAATGCAAAAGAAGAAGAACAACACGAAGATATAAAAAAAGAAATTATGCGTCTTGAACGTATCAAAAAGAAAAAACGTAAAGAAGCTGAACAAAAAAGAATTGAAGAGGCTAAGTTAGAACTTAAAAACACTCCATATAACCATACTAAAAAACTATCAGTACCACCTTCTCATATGAATTTAACTAGTCTTAGCCAAATTCATGATAGCACTATTAATGAGCATTCAGCTGGAACTCATGTTAATTACACAAGAGTAGATAGACAAATGGAGCAAGGTAAGTTTAATGAAGATATGGAGGCATTCTGGGAACGTTTTTCTCCAAGTAAACCTAATTCAATTCCTCATTACACTAAAGAACCAATTAATTATAAAGAATTAGCTTACAGTACGATGAAACAATATATAGATGAAATCGAATATCTAGAAAGTAGACCTTTCTCACCTGATCGTGCAAAACAGATTTCATATTTAAAAACAGAAATGCGAACTGCTTTAGAAACATTAAGAAAAGTTATTCATATTCAACCAACCTCTTCTATTGATGAAACAATTCCTATGGATAGTTGGAATAGATTAAGTTTAAGAAACACTGATACATATATTGCTTTATTATTAGGTTACTATGACGCAACAAAGAAATATGACAATAAACCTTCAACTAGCTTTTGGGCTTTACTTAGAACTTTTGAGCAAATATTAAATAACACATTATGGACTAATGAAGAAAAAGTATTAATTGAGTTTATTCTTGAAACAGGTATTACTGATCAAAAACAAATCTCTTATGAGCTAGAAAAAGAAACTGGTAGTATCATATCTCAAAGTCAAATATCTAAATTAATCAATAAGCATATACCAAATAAATTACTTTATACATACGAAAAACAATTAGAAGACTGGATATGGACTTATCGTAGAAAAGGTTTATATAAAACATGCAAGTATTGTAATGAAGTTAAGCTTGCAGTAGACAATAGATATTTCAGTAAAGACACTAAAGGAATATATGGTTTAAAAGCTAAATGTAAGACATGCGAAAAGAAAAAATAATACATATTCGAGAAGTTTGGAATAAAAAATGACTTCTGTTGACAATACTTTATGAAGAGGCATAAACAATCGTTGAGATTTAATTTATTTCCCTCTAAAGAAATAATATATAATAACAAAAATTTAATAAAATTCGTGAAAGCTACCACTTGATTGGAGGAGTAGCCTTTCACGTCTCATTCTTATGAGACTAATTAACATATCCAATCACAAAAAATTAGGGAAGCCTTTAACAAGGCAAAAAGGAGAAAATATATTATGACAAAATTAGCTAAAAAAGATTTAATTAACGAATTACAAGAAAAATCTCGTGTACGTGGTTTAGAAATTACTAAAAAAGACGCTGCAACATTATTCTCAGCATTTGAAGATACAATGATTGAAGCAATTCATGCTGCTGACGAAGTTGGTTACGATAGCTTCTCAACAAACTTTGGTACATTCAAAATCGTTGAAGTTCCAGAAAAATCTGGTGTATCACGTTTAGGCGGAGAAGAAAAATCTTGGACATCACCAGCACACAAAACAGTTCGTTTTAAATTAAATAAATCAGTTAAAGATAAATTAAAAGCAGAAACTTCTAAGTAATAAAATATAGGAGAGGAATTTTATCATGGCACAAATTACTAATTCAATTTCATTTAAAAACGCAATTATCGACTTAGAAAATAATCAAATCATCGAACTTAACAAAGATACAGAGCAGCAATATTCATTATCAGAAGTATTTAGTCGTTTCCAAGACAAATATGTTTCATTAACTATCAAAGAGAATTCAGAATTAGGTTTTGAAGGATAATTCTCTCAATGAGTTTAAATATTACTCGTGGTGATAATGAAACTTTAGCTCAGTATCACTTCAGACTTTATAAAAATAAAGAAGAGATGGGGCTCAGCAATATTCAGATTGCTGACCTTCTCAATTCTGAATATGGTACAAATTACGATGAGTCTAAGTTCCGAAAAGAATATCAAGCTTACATTAACGTTTGGAAAGATATGATCGAAGAAAAGCATAAAGCTTCATTACCAAATGGTATTGTTGAAGAACTTAGATATGAACGAAATGAACTTAAAAAAGAAAAAATTCGCTTTAGTGATCAAAAACGTGAATTCAATAACATTCTTAGAAAAATGGCACGTTTAGAACACTTACAAGATTACCTTAAAGAAACAGTTGAACAATTAGAACCTGTGAACTTAAACATTCAACCAACTCATATTGGTGTTAAAGAAGCTATGGTAGTCATTAGTGATATGCATATAGGAATGCAAATTAACTCTCAATTTAACGTTTACAATAAAGACGTTGCTAAACAACGTTTAGAAAAACTTTGCAACAAGACATATGATAAGGTTCAAAAAGAGAATATTACAACATTACATATTGCGTCATTAGGCGATCAAATCAATGGTTTAATTCATTCGACAACTAGAATTAATAATGAAGAGAATGTAATTGAACAAATTATTACAGTTAGTGAATATTTAAAACAATTTGTTAAAGTTTTCCTAGATTTAGGCATTAACGTTAAATTTTATAATGTTGTTGGTAATCATAGCAGAGTGGTTGCTAACAAAAAAGACTCAATCGGTACTTCTGAGTCTTTCGAGAGATTAATCACAACAATCTTAGATACTTCTTTTGAAAAATATACTAATTATCACTCAGAAAGTGATACTGAAGGTTTTATAGTAATTAACATCTCTGGTAAAAATATAGTCTTAGCTCACGGTGACTTAGACAGAGGTGCTAATTCGATTACTAAGCTTTCACAATTATTAGGAATTCAAATACATTACATATTTACTGGACATGTACATCATCATTTTGTTAAAGAACATGGCTTAACTGTTCAGTATGGTGTTGGTTCATTCTGCGGACTTGACCAATACGCTATTAGCGGTAGATTTTCTGGCCGCCCTTCTCAATTACTTGTGACATTTAATGAAACAGATATTGAAGAAACTAATACAGTTTATTTAGACTAAATCAAACTGGTTCCTGAGTACAAAAAACCCTTTACCCTAAGCATGATACGTCTGCTAGGAATTCTTAAAGGTGCTATTTGGTTACAGGTTTCGAATAGCTTTACTTTTTTCTTAACGACAACTTTTCTACACCCAGATGTAGATTTTTATTCTCGATATTTTATATCGACTTTCAGTTAATAGCTGAACTCATTCAACCATCTTGGTATGATGGTTTCTCAAAGGCTTTGCGAATGTGCCCGTTGAAACATATCGTATTAAAAGTTGCTGTTTCTAGAGCGGCAACCAGTCATTTGATAACTTTTGAAAGATTAGTTACTATCTCGATTTTGAAAAACTCAGAACAGATTACCAGTCTGGTCGAGATATAGTTATAAAGTGTTGAACTTACTGGTTTGGTAAGCCTACTTCTTTTTAGGAGAAAGTTTAAGCGACTAATCTTTGCTTGAAAACTGTATCTAATAATAATTAGGTATAGTTTTGAAGTATAGTTTCCTAACCAACGCCTCTTTTTAAAGCGAAACACGGTTAGGCTTTTTTTACTTTTAAAGGACTATACGTCCATCAAACAATACACATAGCGATTAACTCGCAGCATTAAATTGCACTATGCTAAGCGTAATTCCTATTTCTTGATCGCATGCACTTGGTTGTAGGTTGAAGGCATAGAACCGAAATAACCTATATGGTTGTAAACTTTGTTTCTATTGAAGTAAAGTTGAGTTTTTATATGGTCACTTAATTGAAACCTAACTTTATTTATCTTGTTAATAAATATTGAATTATGTTTCATTTATTTGACCGCTTCATCATAGGGTATATAGCTCCTTTAAGTCTATAAATCAAAATTAAGTGATGTAGTAATTGCTTAGTTCCCTGTACAAACTTAGTTGATGACTAAGGTCGCTTTTTGCGATATGTTTCAAGCTATGACGAAAAGGTCTAATCAATCGTTTCCTCATAGATTGCAATAATGATGTACACATTGATTGCAAAACCTTTATTGGTAGACGTATCAATAAAGGCACTTATTAAATGTTTCTATTTGGTAAGTGTAGGGCGTGGCAAAGCTGCCACCATAAATATAGCTCATTGATTGACTTTATTTAAATTATAGAGTTTTATGGTTCTCTTAAAAACCACTGTATATTCGAGTTTGTGATCCTCTCCAAAATCACACTGATGATCATCGTAAGAGTATTAAAATTAAGAAGTCCAGTATTATAAAAAAACTTACTTTTTCGGACTGAAGTTGCTGGTTATAAGTCCAGTTTTTCTAATTAATAAAAGAACAATTTTATTATAAACGGTTTTCCTAATATGGTAGGCTCAGTTGGTTCGAAACCAAATAAACCGCCCTCTCTTATTTTATTTAAAAGGGTGAGGTTACTCTTTTTCATAACTACTCTCTATAATTCCTCTTTTCTTTTTGATACTTTTTGACACACCTCCCTCACATATAAACACACTCACCCTTTTAATTGATTAATATTGTAATTAGAACCTAAACACAGCTTGGGTTTTAATTAGAGTGTTAATCACTCTCATTTTCCTTTCCATGATAAATTCCTTTCAGTTCCGACCTTCTCACAGGTCGGTTTTTTTGTTGGTTAGGTGAAGGTTTTTCCCTCTCCTAATCCTCTCCTTCCTTCACCTACCGAACAAAATTAAATTGACAACTAAAGATAGGTGAAATTATGGCAATAAGAAAAAAAGCTGAAAAGAAATTAACTTGCATGTGCTGTAATAGAAACCTCACTCTTGATTTGAACTATTATCCATTGAATGATAACAACCCAGCATTTCCAAACGGATATTATCCAATATGCAAAGATTGTTGTGCTGATATGTTAAAAGATGAGGAAAACGGTTATAAATCTTTCATTCAATTATTAAGAGTATTAGATTATCCGTTTAGATATGAAGCATTCGAACAGGTTAATTTTGATTATGTACGATACATGAATAAAGCTTCAATAAGACGTAACGCTTCTTTCATCGACTCAGACGCTCTAGTTAGTTCTAAAAGTGAAACATTAACTGAAGAGAATATCATGAAACTTACTCCAGATGAGTTAAGACAATGTAAACTTTATTGGGGTGAAGGAGATTATACTGAAGATGATTATATTTACTTAATCAGTAGATATGAGAGTTACTGTAAGACATATGATGTTGATAGTCCAACCTTTGAGAATATCATCACTCAAATATGTCAATTAGAGCTAGAAATTCGTAAGAAGCGTACTAAAGGTTCACAAAGCACTAAAGAAGAAACTAATTTAATTCTTAATTTAATGAAGAGTGCGGGTATCTCCCCTAACCAAGAAAAAGAAAGTAAGACTAATGATAAAGAAACTTTCGGTGTTTGGGTTAAACGTTGGGAGAATGATAAACCTGTACCCGAACCTTTAGAGGAGTTTAAAGATGTAGATGGAATTGAAAAATACGTTCAAAACAACTTCTTATCACCTATGAGACGCTCACTTGATTTAGATGACAATTTCCATGACCAGTATCAAGAGCATATCGACAAGTATGGTATCTCTACTGAAGAATTGTTAGGTGTTGAAGATGAGTAAGTTTGTTAACTCCAATAGTCCTTACAAAAATACTATTGATTTATTCAAACTAAGACGTAATAAACGTAATACTAAGTCTCGATCAGAGCAAACGATGGAAAACATTGCTGTTTGGATATCTTTTTATAGAGAGAACCCACATCGTTTTGTTCTAGACTTTATGAATATTAATTTACGTCCGTTCCAATGTGTATTACTTTGGGCAATGATCCATCATCAATATTTCATGTTCTTAGCGTCAAGGGGGCTTGGTAAGACATTCTTATCTGCTGTATATTGTTTAACTCGTTGTATTTTATATCCGGGTACCAAGATAATTATTACAGCTCCTACTAAGTCTCAAGGTATCAACGTATTAGAAAAAATTGAAAACGAATTACTCTCTCCTCTTATTCACAGAGAGATTGAGTCTATTAATACTGGAAACCAGAAACCTATGATTGCTTTTCATAATGGTAGCTGGATAAGAGTAGTAGCCTCTAATGATAATGCTCGTGGTCATCGTGCTAACCTATTATTAGTCGATGAGTTCGTTAAAGTTGATGAAGATTTAATAGATACAGTATTCAAGAAAATGTTAACCTCTCAACGTGAACCAGCATTCTTACATAAGGCTAAATATAAAAATTACCCTCGTGAAGAAAATACTCAAATGTATTTATCATCTGCATGGATGAAATCACACTGGGCTTATGACTCAATGCGTTCGTTTACCAAACAAATGCTCAAGAAGAAAAGTGAAGATGACTTAAAGTCATTTGTTTGTCATATCCCCTACTATACAGGTGTTATGGAAAAACTTTATTCTCATAAACAAATGAAAGCCGAAGCTCAAGCAGAAGGTTTCAATAAGATGAAATTTGCTATGGAGATGGAAGCAGTTTGGTGGGGAGAAACTGAGTCAGCTTTCTTCAATTTTAATACGATTGACTTTAATAGAAAGCTTAGTCAAGCATTCTATCCTAAAGAAGTTTTAGTTCAAGCAGATATAAATAACCCAATCAAAGAGCCTAAAGAGAAACGTCTCTTAGCAGTCGATGTTGCCCGAATGGGTGGTAACTCAAATGACGCTTCTGTGTTCAGTTTGATTAGATTATTACCTAAGGGAAAACAACAATATGAACGTCAACTTAACTACATGGAGGATATGGAAGGTATTGACTTCCAAACTCAAGCAATAAGAATTAGACAATTATACGATGATTTTGATTGTGATTATATTGTACTTGACTTAAAAAATGTTGGTGCTGGTATCTTAGATAACTTGAGAATACCTTTAACCGATATTGATCGTGGTGTTGAATATGAGCCACTGAACGTTTCTAATGATGATGATTTAGCTTCTACTTGTAAATATCCAGAAGCACCAAGAGTTATTCACGTTATTAACGCTACTAATGAACGTAACATGGAAATGGCTAACTTATTAGCCGATAACTTCATGCGAGGCAAATTTAGATTGTTAATTCGTGAAGAACAAGCTGAAGAGTTATTTAGACAAGATAAGAAACTTAAATACCTCAATCTCAACCCTTCTACTCAAGCTCTACTTAAATATCCATATCGACAAACTGAATTATTTATCAGTGAGGTCATGAACTTAGAGCAAGTAAACATGGATAATGGAGCATTTAAACTCGTTACTTCTGGCAGAGCACGTAAGGATAGATACTCTTCTGTTTCTTATGGAAATCAATTCGCTACTATTCTTGAAAGAGAATTAGCTCGTCACACAAGAAACATTGATTTCAAACGTTTTGGATCAGTCAGAAAACCTAAAAATATTATATAGAAAGATGTGATAACACGTTGGAAGATAAAAAAGCTCCAGTAAATGAAGACTTTTTAAATTACATCAAAAACTATGCCGATGTAAGAAACATACCTCTTTCAAGACGTAAGATGGCCTCGTTGTTTCACACTTCTAAAACTGCAATTGATGATGTCTCACAAGAAAAACTAAATACTTGGTTACGAAAACCTGATAAGTTTTACGTGAATATTATCGAGCTTTCGAAAGACTTATATTACAAGTCTGGTGAATATCGTAGCTTACTTAATTACTTTATTGATATGGCTCGTTTCTATTATGTGATTGATCCATTGTTTAGCAGCGATAGTAAGATGAGCAAGGAGAAAGTCAAAAAAGACCTCTCTAAAATATCTTTACAACTTAATAAAATGAATTTAAAACATGAGTTAGCTAAAATTTACAAAACATGTGTACTTGAAGATATTTTCTTTGGTTATGAAATCGAAGATAAAGACAATTACTTCATGTTAAAACTTGATCCAAAGTATTGTAAATTAGTTGGTATCTCTGACGGGATGTATACATATGCTTTCAACCTGTCCTATTTTGACGGTAATTTAGATTTATTAAAAACATTCCCAGAAGAGTTTCAAAGAGCATATTTAGAACGCTCTATTGATAAGCAAGCTGACTTAAATTGGTTTATTCCAGACTTCACTAAATCAGTTGTTTTCAAAATTAATGAAGACGATCCTACTATTTTACCTCCATTTTCTACAATGTTTGAACCCCTATTAGATTTAAACGATTATAAAAAGCTTAAAAAAGCTGGAGCTAAAATTAATAACTACATGTTATTACATCAAAAAGTGCCAATGCATGATAATGCAAATAAAGATTATCAAGCTGATAACTTCGCAATCTCAGCTGAGGCAATGGACTACTTCAGCGAGTTAGTTAACGAAAACTTACCAGATGAAATTGGTTCTATCGTTTCCCCTATGGAAGTTAACCCTATTAAATTAGATAGAGATGATAAAACTGATAAGGTACTTGAAGCTACTAGAGATGTTTATAACGCTTCTGGTGTTTCTTCATTTATCTTTAACAATGATAAAAACTCTACTGGTGGTTTAACTTACTCAGTTCGTAAAGATGAGTTATTCGTAATTAATTTCTACCGACAAGTTGAGAGATGGTTAAATCGTAAAATCAGATATGGCAATATCGTAGCCAAAAATCAATGGAGAATTTCTCTATTAAATGTAACTGGAATGAGTGAAGATACTTACTTAGAACAATTAACTAAGTCTGGCACATTCGGTTTCTCAGTTAGAGGACGTATTGCTGCATTACATGGTTTAGATTACCATACCTTATCTCAAAGTTTAGAATTAGAAAACAACATCTTAGATTTAGATACTAATTTAATACCTCTTGCTAGTTCTCATACTGGTGGTTTAAATACTGCTGTTGAACAAACAAAAGGCAAAATAGAAGACTCTGGTGGCAGACCTACTAAAGAAACTAAAGACTTGTCTGATAGTGGACAAGCAAATCGTGACTCTAGTAATTCTGAGACAAAATCTTTAGAAGGTGGTGACACTAATAATGAATAAATCAAGTAATTCTATTCCAATGTCTACTCAACTTTTAGAAGAATACACTTCAGAAGAAGGAGATATTCGCTTCACGAAAGTTAAGTTATGGCTTATGCATACTGGTCTAAATTTAAATGGTTCAGTCTTCAACAAAGATGTAGTAGAAAAAGCAATTCCTACTTTAGCTAACACACCTATTATGGCAAGTGTTTCTTATAACTTTGATGGAGAAAAAGACTTCGAAGGTCACGAAACTGATATAGAGATCACTGAAGACGGTGAAATAAAATTAATAAATTCGACTGTACCTTTTGGAGTTATCCCTGAAACAAATAATGCAAAATTTGAAACTCGTCTTGGGGACGATATGGTTGAGCGTGAATATCTGACTTGTGAAGGTATTTTATGGAACAAGTGGGATGACGCTGTTGAAATTTTGCAATCTAAAGGTGGAGTAACTGGACAATCTATGGAAATTTCACCTAATTATACTGGTTATTTTGATGGTGAAAACATGATATTTGAGACTTTCAGTTTCTATGGTGCTTGTCTATTAGGTGATGATGTTACACCAGCTATGAAGAACAGCACAGTAGAAATTAAGTATGCAGCTAAGACTGATGAATTAATTAAAGAAAAGCTACAAGTGTTTAACAATATTGTTTACGCTAATAAAGGAGGAAATGAAGTGCCTAAAAAAGACACAACTGTTTTTGACGAGCAAGAAACACATGTAAATGCTCAAGGAGACTCTACTACTGGGAAAAATGTAGAAGGAGAGCCTAAAGCAAATGCAAATGAAGCTTCTACTAAAGAAGAAAAATCTCTTGAAACTGATGGACAAGAAGGACAAGAAAGAGAAGAAAAAGCTTCAGAAGAAACTCTTATTGACTCTCCCCTAAGTGCTGAGGAGCAAGTTACAGTTCAAGTTGAAAATGTTGAAGATATTATCGACACTCACAAAGAGGTTAAAGAAGATATCGACAATTTGCCTGAAGCAGTAGACATGATTACTGTTGCTGGTGTTGAATATTCAGCTGAAGACATTGCTGCAAAACTTACTAAGTTAGCTTCTGTTAAATCTCAATTAGCAGAATATCAAAGCAAGTTTGAAGCATTACAAAAAGAAGTACATGCTGAAAAAGTTGAAAAACTATTCTCTACTCATAAAGATAGCTTATCTATTGAGTCTATTGAGAAACTTAAAGCTCAAGCTGATGGCATTACATTGCCTGAACTTGAAACATTAATCTTTGCTGAGATTGGTAGACAAAATTATTCTGCTAAACCAAAAGCTGAGACTAAAGCTACAAACTTTTCACAAATTGCTATTCCAGTAAACAAAACTAGTAACAACTCTTTAGAAGATATCGTTGCTAGTTGGAAATAAATATAAAATCTTTGGAGGATCATATAAATGGCAAAATTAAATTTAGACCGTGTAAAAGGTCACTACGTTGAAACAATTAAAGCTGACAAAGAATACGAAAACGGTTCTTTAGTTGGTAAAGGTTTATTAGAAGATGGAGAAATTCGTCTTTACAAAGCTGCTGAAGCTACTGCTGAAAACTGCTTCTTAGTTTCTACTCCGGAACTTGATTTAGCTGCTAAAGCAAACGGTCATGGTTCAATCGACTTTGTTAACCCTAAAGGTTCAATCATGCGTGCTCATCAATTAGAAGTTGGAGATACATTTACAGTTGAACAAAAATTACATGGTACAGGTTTCGTTGCTGGTGACGCTTTAACTGTTACTGGTGGGAAATTCGCTAAAGGTGAAGGTGCATTCGTAGTTGAATATGTAACTACTATTGGTGCTGATCGCCGCCCTGCTTATTCAATTCGTAAAGTTAAGTAATAAATTATAATAACACAAAATGTATGGAGGATAACTTAAATGCCTAAATTTAGTAATGAATTAAAAGAAGTTGCTATCCAAGCTGCTCATGGTGCAACTACTACTCAATTTTCAAATAAAGACTTATCGGACGCTGTTCGTAAAAAAATGATCGAGGAATTAGGTTCAGATACTTTAGATTATTCTACTTATCGCCGCCGCAAACATGATTTATTCGAATTCATCGAAGAAACTGTTGCCCCTATCGTAAATGAACGTACTGCTGAAATTTTCGGTCAGTTCGCTGAATACAAAAATATCGCTTTCGGTGATCAAAACAAATTCTTCATCGAAGATATTAAATTATTCCCTGTTGCTACTATCTCTACTGGTAACGGAAACGTAAAACGTCAACGTTTAGATAGTCAAGAATTAGTAGTACCAATGCATACAATCGGTGCTGGTGTATACGAAGAGTTAGTTCGCTTTTTAGCTGGTCGTACTGATTGGGCTCGTTTAACTGCTCGTTTAGCTGAGTCATTTGTAAATGATATCGCTCAACGTATTGGTGACGCTCTTTACAAATCAGTTGACTCTGTTGGTTCTACTTACAAAGCTAACGTTAGTGGTAGTAACGGTGAACTTAAAACTAAAGTATTAGAAATCGCTGACCACGTTGAAGCTGCTAATGGTCAAGCAGTAATTGTTGGTACTAAAGCTGCTCTTCGTAAATTAAAACCAGAAGATAGCTCAGACTTACAAAAAGGTGCTAAAAACGAAGTTGGTTACTTCGGTTTTGTTGATGGAGTTGAATGCATTGCTTTACCTCAATTCCACAAAGCTGGTACTGATGAGTTCGGTCTTAAAAACGATGTTATTTTCGTATTACCAAGCTCAGATGAAAAATTAGTTAAAGTTGTTCAAGACGGTCATTACATCGCTCGTGAAGAAGGCGGATCAGAAGGATATCGCACAGACTTACAAATGAGCTTAGACGTAATCACTCGTGTTGGTGTAGCTGTTGTTACTGCTGCTCGTTATGGTGCTGTTGAATTAAGTTAAGCTTAATATGATTAAAGTTTGCTCCCTATTAATTTAGGGAGCTTATTTTATATGGAGAAAAAGGAGACATTTAAATGGCTATTAAAAAAACTACAACTACTGAGAAATCTACTCAAAAAACTACTAAACCTACTGAAAAGAAAACAACTCGTACTGCTAAACCAAAGCGTAAAGAGGTTGATTTATCTCAATCAGTATTAGTTATTAATATGACTCAAGGTTCATTAACTTATGTAGCTAAAAAAGGTACAGGTTATTTAGAATTAAGTGAATACTTAGATAGTGATTATTTAACTGTTGAAGAGTTAAAAATCATGAAAAGTTCAGCTAGAGGCATGTTTGATAAAGGTTGGTTGTTTGTTGATGATGAAGATGTAGTTGAATTTCTTGGAATTAAGAAACAAATGGACGCTATCTTATTACCTGATGAGTTAGATGACCTATTCGAACTTCCAGCAGATGAACTTAGAGAGCGATTAAAAAGCTTATCACCTTCAGTGAAAGAAACAGTTCATTTAGCTATGAAGAAAAAATATGAAGATGGTGAACTAGCAAACGCTCACGTTATTCGTGCTATCGAAGAGTCAGTGAATATTGATAATAACGTTTCAATTCTAAATATCTAGTTGGGAGGCAAATTCTCTTGACAGAATTTACTTTAATTTATGACAAATTTTTATCTAAACTAACAGATTTTTCTTTAGCGAGATTAGATAAAGACGTTTTAGAGTCAGATTTACAAGAACGGTTAATAACTGCTCTTTCAGATTTTGCACAGTTACCCGAAGAGAAAACTGAAGTTGATTTAAGTACAAAAACTTTTACTAATGGTCTAAGTGTAGAAGAACAAAATATCATCGCAACTTTAATGGTTATCAATTATTTAGACAAATATATTTTGTCTGAAGATAATATGAGAATTCTATTAAACTCTAAAGACTATAAACAGTATTCACAAGCCGCTTTACTTAAAGAGCTTAAAGCTACTAAATCTGAATATCAATCAGATGTTGACGCTAAGCTTAATAGTTATAGCTTTAGACAAAAATTCCGAAAGAAAAAGAAAGATGAACAGTAAATCTTATACTTTTTATCTCACGGAATTGAAAAATAGAGTTTTCAAAATATTGCCTTTATGTGAAGAAAAGAATGACTACATAGATAAGTATTTAGAGAATTTGATCATTGAACTCAAAGGGCTTCCTAAAGCATATCCTGAAGTGTTTGATAGTCAATCTGCTTGGTACGTTAGAGTGTTAAGCTCTTTATTTACTTTCTATGAAGACTTTTCTATCGCAGAATTACATAGTGTTGATGGAGTTCAAAGAGTAAGACGAATTATTCTATCATTAGTAAATTTGATAGATAAGGAGGTAGGACGTTAAATAATGGACTACTTTGAAAGATATAAAAATATTAATATGCCTTATGGCACAGATTTAAGTTCACATGTCATTAACGCAAGTAAAGACAGTGCTTTGAGAACATTTCTCTCTTCCCCTACTCTATCTGATATTTATGTTGATAGTATTCCTACTCAGTCAGTTGTAAGTAATTATTCTGGTGACTTTTTTGAGCGTACGTTCTTATTTGAGCCAGACTCAGACTTAGCTAAAGTAGGTAATTATATTGAACATAGAGGCTATACATACTTAACTATGAAAAGTAATGATGATGATATTTATCCTAACCTACACGCTAAGTTATGCAATGAAGATTTTAAACTTCCATTAAAAATTACTAAGAAGAAGGTTTCTACTGGTCGTGGTGGTTACACTTATGTTGATCAATTAGAGACCAAAGATATTCCTATTGTGGTTGATGTTAAAGGTTACTCAATTGCGGATAATGCTATCTTACCTTTAACTGAAGGCCGAGTAATTATCTATATGAAATACAGTAAGGAATACTTAGAAAAAATTAAACTTAACTATGAGTTTGAGTTATTTAATGATAGTTATAAAATCACTGATATTCAAACAGATAACATAATTAATCATCAAGGTTATATTGTATTATCTGCACAGAAAGTAGTTGAAACAAATGCAACTTAGATATAAAACTTCTGGTCGTGGTGATATCTTACAGAAATTTATTAAGGTAATGGCAAATGATGAACACTTATTAAGATTGCTTTACTACAACCCTATTGATGAGAATGGCAATTATATAGAGTTCACAGACGCTTCTTTACCTAATATCACTGAGATGGACGAAGAGAAAAAAGACCAAATAGTAAATGATTTGATTAGAACGTCTCAAAAGAGTGACGACATAATCGAGATGAAAAAGACAGTTATTTTTGTATTTTATGGTAAATCGAGACCTAAGTATAACAATCATACTCTTGTAGACAGAGAGATTATTTTTATGATCCTATCTCATAATGATTTCTCATTTGCTGATAGAATAGAGGAAATTTGTGATAGATTAGATACTTTGTTCGTTAATAAGCATATTGGTGGCATTGGTAGAACAAACATCGGAATATCATTCCCTGTTGAAGCTCCAAAAGAATACCTTGCTTTTGAACAAAAATACACTATCACTGATAAGCGGATGTGATTTAAATGGAAGAGTTATTAGAAAATCTATTTGATGATCAGAGTATTCAAGATAAAGTTATCTTGAATTTGCCTATCGAAAGTCCATTTGGTGAATTAAAACCACTGAGTATTCATGATTACATGCAACGACTCTCTTCTATTTCAGTAATATCTCTTAACAAGAAATACTTACTCGCTGAGTATGGTAAAGGTTATCAAGAAGAAACTGGTCAAACTGATAATGAAATTTTCACAATGTTGAAAGACTTGAATGAAAAATATTCATTATTCTACTTTTTAAGAGAGATGTTCCAAGACCTTCTCCACCACTACATTATTATAACCCGATACGTTAAGTTCTACGATTATCAATACGATAAGAAAAACCCTCAATCTAGAAAAGACATTGATGAAAATAGTGATGACGATACACCTTTGAGTGAAAAGGAATTTACTGAGGCTATCTTAGAAAAATGTATTCAATTTGTATTTTCATTAGATGATGATCAATTTGAGCTTTATCGTAAATACATATTACAACTTCATGGACAATCTGAACCTAGAGCTTTCTTAAACCCTAAGCTTCAACGCAATGAAGAGAGATCTAAAGCTTCAAAGCTTAAAAAGAAGGACTCAACGCCAACTTTATCTACTATGGTTACAAGTTGTGCAGTGTACATGGGCGTTGATTACTCAGATATTATGAAATGGAATGCTTTACAATTACAACATTCATTCCAACGAATTTCACTATTCATTCAAAATAACGCTACAACGTTGTTTGCTACTGTTACTTCTGAAGTCGATTTAGTTAATTGGTCAGAAAATATTACTGACAATGAGAAAAAAGAAGATATGACTTTAGATACTTTCAGACAGAATGTAAGTGGAGTTTAGTTAGAATATATATAAATTATTTTAGGAGGAATTGGAATATGCCTTTATATATCCAAGACACTGCGGACGCAGTATTAGAACGTAAATCGGACAAATTTGTTATCGCTACTGGTACAACTCAAACTGTTACTTTGAAACAAAAAGTTGACGAAGAAACAGTTAAAGGCGGTATTGGTAACGCTGCTCAATTCACAATCAAATCTAACAAAGAGTTAGAAATCACTATGGAAGACGCTTTATTCAACTTCCAATGGTTAGCTGCTACTCAAGGTGTTAAAGTTGTTAACGATAAATTAGTTGTTAAACGTACTGAAGTTGCTGAAGTAGAAGAAGGCGGAAAAGTTACTTCTGTTAACTCTAAATTAGCTGGTGAGTTAGTTGTTATCGACACTTATGGTAAAAACGTTAAAGGTAAGTTCACTGCCGGTTCTGCAACTATCTCTGACTTGTCTTCACAAGTTGGTAAAAACGTAACTATCGTTACAGAAGAAGAAGTTCAAGGTGAAAAAGTTTCTATTCGTGCTGACCGTTTCGCTGAAAAGTATCGTTTACAATTATTCACTTATGCTTATGACCAAGATACTGAAGCAATTGCAAAAGACGTATTCTTGACATTCGATAACGTTTCTCCATCTTCTGAGTTTGACTTAAAACTTAAAGCTGGTGATCCATTATCTCCAGAATTACAATTAAAAGCTACTGCAAACCCAAAAACTAAAGAAATTGGTTCTTGGATGATTGTTGATCATAAAGAAGACGCTGGAGCAACTAATTCAGGTGCGGTTATTGCTGGTAGAAGAGCTGAAGATACAGCTTCACATTTAGGCTAATAATTTAGTCATAAGAGTGAGAGATTAATTTCTCTCCTCTTTTTTATTTATCCAAATTTATAGAATAAAAGGAGAATTTTATCATGAAAATAAACGACAATAACGATAAAAATGTCGAACAAAATGCTGTTGTTGACTTAAAAAAGGTCTTAGAAATGGCTAAATCTTATGATGAAATTGAAAGATACACTTTATCAAACGGTGAAGATATTGAATTCTATCCCCACTTCTCTCGTACAAAAATTAAAGAAATTATTGAAGAGTATAAAGGATATTTAATTTCTGAAGATAAAGATGATATGAAATTCATGGATATGGTTTCTAAAGATGATGTAAGCTTAGTCCTTTTCTGGTACTTCTTAGCTGTTAAAAAATTCACTCATTTTGGTGAGTCTATGAAACGTATTAAGAAAGTTAAATCATTAGCTCCTTATTACAATGCATTATTAGAAACAGGTATCTTAGAAGAAATTTGTAATGACGCTTTTGCTTATGAAGAATTGTCAAAAGTAACTGAAATGTTTGCAAAAGAAGCTGCAATCAATGTAACTGCTAATGAATTTGTAAACAAATATGAAGATGAAATTGAAGTAGCTCGTGAAAAATTTGCTAACACTTATTTAAACAAGAGTGAAGACTAATGCCTCAATTTAGTAATTTACAAAGCCTTAATAACTATGTACTTAGAGCAATAACTGAAGTAATGAGAAATGAAGTTGCTGACGCAGTTAGACAAGAATGGATAGCTATGATGGAAAAGAATGTGTATGGAACGTATCAACCCTGGTCATATGAACGTAGACATAAACAAGGTGGTTTAGCTGATCCAAGAAATATTCAAATCGTTTCAGAAAAAGTTGCTGCTGACTCTGCTGCTATCGTAATGGAGAACTTGACTAAAGGTCAAGGTTGGGATCATTACTATGGTGATTTAATCAATACGATGATTGAAAGTGCAGACGGTTTTGCTGGTAATTCAGCTTTAGGAATGCCTAAACGTCCTTATACTGAAGAAGCAGTTGATTTCATGACAAAAGGAATTGGTAGAAATACTATATTGGACGCTCTCACATCAGGTTTAGCTAGAAGAGGTATTAATGTCAATATTAAATAGAAAGTAGGAATTAGTATGGCAATCGAGAAAAACATGCTGAGAGAAAGAGCCAAAAAGCTTCCGACAATTACAGATGAAATGTGGGAAAAGGTACATCCTATTTACAAGGAACTTTTAAGTGAGTATTTAGGTTCAGTAGATTTATCGAGAGACACTAAAAAACAATATACTTCAGCATTGAAACAATTTGGTTGGTTTGTTGCTGATAGTTTAAACAATAAACCCCTATTCAAATTAAAGAAACGTGACGCATTGCGTTATATGAACTATTTAAGAGAAGACCGTAAGATGTCATCATCTGGAATTAACTTAAAGAAATCTGCTGTATCTGCTTTCTGTCAATGGATAGAAAACTATATCGCTGATGACTATGAAGATGAAAATGGAGACCTAGTATTTGAAACATTTCGTAATTTCATGACAGGCTTACCACCAGTTGTAAAAAATCAAGTATACGATAAGAAGAAAGTTACATTCGAAGAGTATCAAGAAATGATGAAAGCTCTAAGAAGTGATGAAGATTATTTAGGTATGGCTTGGTTAGCTACTGCATTTAATGTTGGTGCAAGACGCAGCGAAATTATACAATTTAAAACATCTTTATTCGATCATGAGTGGAATGCAGAAGGAAACTTCTTAATGTCTCATAACGTTCGTGGTAAAGGTCGTGGTGAAGATGGTAAGATACTTCAATTTATGATCAATGATGAAGCACTTAAATATATGAAGCTTTGGGTAGAAAAACGTGGATATGAAGATGAATACATCTTTACAGTTGGAAATGAGAACACTCATAGACAAATGAGTAAGTCTTGGGCTGATTATTTCTGCGAGCATACTCTATCTCATATTTTAGGAAGGCGTGTTAACCCTCATATCTTTAAAGCTAGTTGTGTAACCTATCTATTAGAAGTTAAAAAGGTTGATATTAAGCACGTATCTAAATTAGTGGCACATCATGAGTCAGTTGAAACTACTCAAATATATGATTTAAGAGACTCTGAAGAAGAGAGAAACTCTATCTTTAGTTAATCTAGTTTTGAATTCTTGTGGGAATATTTAGTTCTCATAAGACTTGAATACTAGATTTTTTATAATGATTTCGAGAATAAAAGGAGTGAATATAGCGTGGCAAGTGATTTTAATATAGGTATATTATCTACCTTAGAGATAGACTCTAGCTCCTCAAGAAAGAAGATTAACGACACACTTAAAAATATTGAAGCAAATATTAATAGCATTAAAGCAGACTTAGAAGTTTCAGATACAAAGAAATCAGAAAATAATGCTATAAAAAGTGCAAACAACGTAATCAGAAACATCAATTCAAACGGTAATTTAAAGAAATTAAATGTTGAACTAGATGTAAACTTAACAAAAAGTAGACAAAACATTCAAAGAGCATTATCTACTCTATCAAAAGATTTTAAGAATAAGAAAATTGATGTTGAAGTTAATGCTAAAGCTAATAAAAATTCAATCGGACAAGTTAAGAATTCTATTTCTAAAGGTGCAAGTCAGCCACTAGAAATTAAAGAGTCCCCTAGTAGTAGAAGCACTAGTAGAGATATTAAAGAACAGCAGTCTTTAATGACAGGTTTAGCAAATTCTTATAAGAACTTAGATGATTTAACAAGAGCTTTAAATACAAGTACATTTGAAGGGCTTAGAAAAACTGTAAAAGAAATTAAGAACGCAGATAATTCTCTTAAAAGTTATCAAGTTACTTTAGAACGTGTTAACCAAGAAGGTAAAAAATTAGGCTCTCAAAGATTTGATTATACCCCTTCTGCAAATGGTTTGAAGTTAAACAAAACTCAATTAACTGATCAAACAGATAAAGCTCGTAAAGAAGAAAATGCTGCTATTAATAAATTATTAGAAAATGAAGTTTCTAAGTATGATCGTTTATTGAATAAAGGTAAAATTGATATTAAACAACATCAAACTTTACTTCAAACTCTTAGACAAATTACTAATGAGAAATCAAAAGCTAACCAATTTAATAGAACTGATTTCAATAGAGTAGCAAAAGCTGCTGCTGATGAAGCAAAAGAATATCAATATCAAAATGATATGCTTCGAAAGAAGTTAGCTTTAACTTCTCAAATTGAGCGTATTGAAAACAGAATGGCTGCTACAATTGATAAGCAACAAACAAATGCTTTGAAAAATCAATTGAATTCTTTAGGTAATAATAGAACACCATTCGGTAAAGAAGCAGCTTTCCATATGAACCAAATTCAAGACAAGGTTCGTCAAATCTCTGCTGAAGCTGAAAGAGCAACTAGAACTCAGTTAAGTTTTGTTGATCAATTCAGAGAAGCAATGACAAAATTCCCAGTTTGGATGGGTGCTACTACCCTATTCTTCGGTGCCATAAATGGTGCTAAAGAAATGCTTGATGTAATTACTGAAATTGATGGAAAAATGATTACTCTTGCAAAAGTTACTGGTGATGACAATGCACTTCAACAAACATTTATTGACGCAAATAATGCTGCTTCTCAATTCGGACAGACATTAGGAAGCGTATTAGATGTATATGCAGAATTCGCTAGACAAGGTGTTAAAGGTAATGAGTTATCTCAATTCTCAAATGCAGCATTAATTGCTGCTAACGTTGGTGAGATTGACGCTAAACAAGCTTCTGAATATTTAACTTCTATGTCTGCTCAGTGGGAAACGACTGGAAACCAAGCTATGAGACAAGTTGACTCACTCAACGAAGTTTCCAATAAATATGCTACAACTGTTGAAAAGTTAGCACAAGGTCAAGCAAAAGCTGGCTCTACTGCTAAATCAATGGGACTTACTTTTGATGAAACTAATGGTATTATTGGTGCATTAACAGCTAAGACTAAGCAATCTGGGGACGAAATTGGTAACTTTATGAAAGCCACTTTACCTAAACTTTATAGTGGTAAAGGTAAATCAACTATTGAAGGCTTAGGCATTAGTATGAAAGATGAAAATGGACAATTAAAATCTGCCATTTCTCTTTTAGAAGAAGTTTCTCAGAAAACTAAAAACTTAGAAAAAGACCAAAAAGCCGCTGTTATAAATGGCTTGGGTGGAACATACCACTACCAACGTATGCAAGTATTATTAGATGATTTATCTAAAACAGATGGCTTATATAAACAAATTAAAGAAAGTTCCGAAAGTTCAGCTGGCTCTGCATTACAAGAGAATGCAAAATACATGGAGTCAATTGAAGCTAAAGTTAACCAAGCAAAAACAGCATTCGAACAATTCGCATTAGCTGTTGGTGAAACATTTGCTAAATCAGGAATGCTTGATGGTATCAGAATGGTTACTCAACTTTTAACTGGTTTAACTCATGGAATTACTGAATTAGGCACAACTGCTCCGATTTTCGGCATGGTTGGTGGTGCTGCCTCATTAATGAGTAAGAATGTTAGAAGTGGTTTTGAAGGTGCTAGAAGTAGTGTTGCTAATTATATTACTGAGGTAAATAAATTAGCTAAAGTTAACAATGCTGCTGGTCAAGTTGTTGGACTTCAAAAAGTTCAAACTGGTACAGCTTCACAACTTCAGTTTAATAAAAATGGTGAATATGATAAAGCTGCTTCACAAGCAAAGGCTGCTGAACAAGCAACTTACCAATTCTCTAAAGCTCAAAAAGATGTATCAGCTAGTGCTATGATCGCTTCAGGTGCAATCAACAAAACAACTGTGGCTACCACAGCAAGCACTGTTGCCACTCGTGCTGCTACACTTGCAGTTAATGGTTTAAAATTAGCCTTTAGAGGCTTGTTGGCTGCTACTGGTGTCGGGTTAGCAATAACTGGTGTTTCTTTTGTACTGGAAAAAGTTGTAGGTAGTTTTAATGCTGCAAGTCAAGCTGCTGAACAATATAAACAAAAACAAGAGCAAACGAAGCAAGCAATAGCTTCTATGAGTAATGGTGAAATTAATTCACTTATTAGTAGTTACGATAAACTACAACAAAAAATGAATTCTGGTAGTGCATTTAATACAGCGGAAGCTGAGAAATATAAAGAAGTAACAAGTCAATTAGCTAATATATTCCCCGATTTAGTTACTGGTGAAAACCGTTATGGTAAGGAAATGGCCGGTAATAAAGAAGTAATGAAACAGAAAATTGAGTTAATCAAGCAAGAAATGGAGCTTGAAAGACAAAAGAATGCTATCAAACAAAAAGAAGAGCAAGACGCTTACATCAAAGAACAAGATAGCTTAGCTAAGAAAAACAGAGGTCAAAAATGGTATCAACTTGGTCAAACACCAGAGTTGAAACTTCAGGAACAAGCACGTCCTACTACTGTTTCTGATAATAGTAACATTAACAAAATTAATGCCACTATCCAAAAAGTGAAGAGTCAAGCCCAAGCTGAAAAAGCATTAGAACAAGTTGATAAGCAACTTGCTCAATCTCAAACTAAGAATAGACAAAATGAAGTTCAGCACTTACAAAAAGTTAGACAAGCTTTACAAGATTATATTACTAAAACTGGTCAAGCAAATCAGGCAACAAGAGCTGCGGTATTAACTGCACAGCAACAATTCACTAACCAGATAGCAACAATGAAGAAACTTGGTACTACTGGTCAACAAGTGATGAATACAATTTCTAACTCAGTTGCGAAAACAGCGAAATCTGGTAAAGCTGCACAAGCAACATTTAAGTCATTTGAAACTTCATTAGTTAAAAGCTCGTCCTTCAAGAGTAAGATGGCTAGTTATGAAGCCTCTGTTAAAAAGTTTAAGAATGCTGCTAACCAATCTGCTAAAATTGCTGCTCTTAAAGACGTAGAACGTGATTATTCTAAAGTTGCTAAAGGTATTATACAAGCGGCAAAAGCGGCAAACATGAGTAAATCTCAAATGAAAGATTTGAAAAAATCTCTTCAACAAAATATACAAGCAGAAACAGGCTTTAGAGCTTCAGTAAGTAAAGCTGGTAAAGTTACTATTGATCAATCTAAGAAAATCAAACAGAATACTGCTGAAACAAGACGTAACTCAAGTGCTAAATTACAAAATGCTGACGCTTCAGACCAAGCTTCTGAAGAAAATAAAGAGTTAGCAGACTCAATGCGTGCTGGTATTGAAAGTTCTCAATTACTTGGAAAAGCGATGGGAGAATTACAATCTCAAGGAACACTTAGTACAGAAACTTTAATTGAATTAACTGAGAAGTATGGAGACGAAATTTTAGCTGTCGCTGGAGATCAGGAAGCTTTAAGTAACTTCATCATGCAAAAGCAAAATGAAGAAACTGATAACTACAACAAAAACCTTAAAACTAAATTAGAAAACTCTTCATCATACTATAAGGCGGTAGCTGGAGCTGACTCTGTCCTATCCAACTACTTAATGGAAAACTATGGTATTGATACTAAAAACTATAAGAGTTTAACAGAAGTCAAAGCTAAAATTACAGACCTTTACTACAATGGTTCAGCTGAAGAACAAGCTAAAGTAGTAGACGCTATCGCAAAAGCTTACCATATTGACTTATCTAACTATGGCTCTCTGAATGAGAAAAAAGAAGCATTAGAGAACCAATTGATGAAAATCTTAGGTAGTAAGTGGAAAAAATATATTGGTAGCGTAGCTAAGGATATGAAATCTCTTGGTGTTGACGCTGGTGAAGTTGGAGCAGATGGTTTTGATGACAGTAAAATGTTCAATCCGGGTGCTCTTATCGGTGCTAACAATTTCCAAAACGTTTCTAACCTAAGTAATATCAGTAATGTATTCAACTCACTTAATGGTGCATTCAATGAAGCTAAGAATGAAGCTGCTGGTGTTAGTAGAGGCTTAGATGACGCTGCTAGTGGCTTAAAAGATGTTGGTGACAGTGCTGGCTCAGCTGGTAGTGGTTTAGGTAAAACTGCTAAAGGTGCGGATAAAGCGTCTGACAGTTTAGATGGTACTAATAAAGAATTAGAAAAAACTAAAGAAAAAGCTGAAGAAGCTGGTGTCACAGTTAAACAACTTTATAAGCAATTTACAGTTACTACTTATGTTGCTGATAAATTAAGTATGGCTTTAGATAAAATTAATAATAAGTTAGAGAAACAAAAACTTTTAACTGAAAAATACGCAACTTGGTCAAGCAGTTATCGTAACTCACTTAAAGCAGAAAATAAATTGCTCGATGAAAAGACCGCTAAGATTAAAAAACAAATCGAGTCAATGAAAGAACAAATCGCTCAAGGTAAAGTTATTGAGTATGGTTTAGTTGGTAAAGATATTAATGTTCCTTACTATGAATATACTGCAAATAATTTAGATGATGGAGAAACTGGTCGTATTTCTCGATATACCGGTAATTCAACTCAAGCTAAGGTTTGGAATTTCTTTAAATCTAAAGGGTTATCTGATCATGCTGTTGCGGGTATCATGGGTAATATGGAACGTGAGTCTAGATTTAAACCGGGAGCTCAAGAACAAGGCGGTACTGGTATTGGTTTAGTACAACTTTCATTTGGGCGTGCAAATAATTTAAGAAATTATGCTGCTAGAAGAGGAAAAAGCTGGAAAGACTTAAATACTCAACTTGACTTCATTTGGAAAGAATTAAATACTACTGAAGTTAATGCTTTACGAGGACTTAAATCAGCTACTTCAGTTATTGGTGCAGCAAACTCTTTCCAAAGATTATATGAACGTGCTGGTGTTGTAGCACAAGGAGAACGTAATGCGGCAGCTAAAAAGTATTACAGACAATTTAAAGGTACTAATGGTTCATCTGGCTTCCTAAGTGGTGGCGTGGTCGCTGGAACAAATGGTAAACCACTTACTTCAGATAGAAACGCTTATATCTTAGATAGACAATTCGGACGATATAATGGTGGTGGTGTCCATCACGGAAGAGATATCACGAGTGCTACTATTAACGGATCACCTATTAAAGCTGCACGTTCAGGTATAGTTACTTTTAAAGGATGGACTGGTGGTGGTAATACACTATCTATATTTGATGGTAAAAATACTTATACATACATGCATATGAAGAACCCGGCAAGAGTGGTAAAAGGACAACGAGTTAAAGCTGGACAAATTGTTGGTAACGTTGGTACTACGTATGATAGAAGATTAGGTGGCTTCTCTACTGGCCCTCACCTTCACGTACAAGCAAACTTAGGAAAAACTCCTTCTGGTACATTTATGAACACTTTCAATGGTGCTCATAGAGCAGTCGATCCTGTTAAATATGGATATACTAGAGTTTCTGGTGGCGGTAGTCTAAACTTAGGCTCGCTAACTTCTGGACATTCAGCGATGTCTGGTTCTATCAGTGCTGCAATGGCTGAAGACTTAAATGAAGCTGAACAAGAGCGTTTAAACAAAATTGAACAAGCAATTAACGCACATAATAAAGCTGAAGAAATGAAGCAAAAAGTTGATGAGCTTAGAAAAACGTTAATGGATAAACAGCTTGAAGAAGTTCAAACTGCTAAAGAAAAAAGTGAAAATCTTTATAACATCCAAAAATCTCACGTAGAAGAATATGATCATTGGAGAACATTACAAGAAGCACGATCTGCTAAATTAGAATACGAATTAAACAAAATCGAATTCGAAAAAGGTAGAAATACTAAAGAATGGCGTAATAAAAATAAACAACTTCAAGCTTCTAGACAACTTGAAGTTAATTTCGAAGACTCAAAAATACAATATATTAATAAAGCATTGAAGAAGAATGCAAATAAAATATTTGGTAAAAATACAGTAAATCGTGATGAGTTTGAAACAATGAAGCGAGACGCTCAACAAAATATAAGAGATTTAAAAGCTGGTATTCAAACTGCTTCTGGTGAAATTGCTACTTCAATGATTGATCAAATTCTTGATGAATATGAAGACCGTGTAGGTAAAGTTTCAGCTAAAATTGAAAAGATGGGTAAACAAAAAGAAAAACTTGATTTAGCCGATAATAAACAGGCTTTGAAAAGTTCATCCCTAAGTAGACAACAAGCTAAAGACTCTAAGTCACTAGCTAGTTACATTAATTTCTATATCAAACAATTAGAACGCCAGTTAAAATTAACGGGTAAAAACCATGAATTACAACAAAAAGTAAAAGAACAAATTAAAGAAATGAAAGTTGCTTATGATGACGCTACCCTAGCCGCTCATCAATATATTACTGAAGCTGCTGAAGTTGATACAGAAAGACAACTTCAATTAAACGCTAATCGTTTAAGAGACGCACAAAACGAGTTGTCTAAAGCTGATTATAAAGCTGGTTTCATTTCACAAGAATATCAAATTGACCTATACCGAAAAAATCAAGAAGCTAAGTTCAAAGGTTACTTAAAAGAAAAAGAAGCGCTTGAACAAAATAAATCAGAACTTCAAGACATGTATGAGATTTATAAATCTGTCCCTACTCAAGCTCAAAAAATCAAAGAAGCTCTAATTGAAACCAAAAATGCTATTAGAGATAATAATAAAGGTCTCTATGATTTGAAATATGATATGGCTAACAGTGTTATAAATCAAATTAAGGATATCTATTCAAAACAACTAGAGGTTGCCACGAAAGCGTATGATGATGAATACAAAGCATACGAAAAAATGATCAACAAAAAGCTTAAACTTATTGATGATGAACAAACTCAAGAGTCATTCAATAAAGATGTCCGTGATAGAACTGAAGCAATGGATAAAATTAGAGATGAAATTGCTCAAAGAAGTGGTGACGATAGTTTAGCTAACCAAAAGAAACTTAAAGATTTAAGAGAACAATTAAAACAACAAGAAGAAGACTATACGATGTTCATTAACAATAAAAATCGTGATGACAGAAGAAAAGCTTTACAAGATGAGCTAAACGATAAAAACGAACAAATACAAGAACAAAAAGAAGATTTAAATAAAGCTTTCCAAGACTTAATTGGTGATACACGAAGATTTAATGCGATCCAAGAGTCACTTATGGAAGGTCAAATTGATAAATATAAATCTCTAATTGCTGACTTAACTAAATACGTCAACGATAATATGAAAGAAATTGGACGTTCTACTAGTGAAGGAATATTAGATGGTCTTGCTGCTTCATTTAAAGGTTTGTCTTCTTTATCTAAAGAACTTCAGAAACAAGAAAAAAATAATTTGAACCCAGTACCTAATTCAAAATTAAAACCTACTAAGGTTGATGAAGCTACAATCGCTGCCATTAAGAAAGTTAATGGTTTATCCCCTACTACTATACTTCAAGGTTTAGATATCAAACCTGTTAACCTTCCTAAAGATGTAAAACCAAGTAAAACAGTTACTAACAATAATAAAACGACTGCTAAAGCATTAGTTAACATTGAAAACTTCAACGGTACAAAAGCTGAAGCAGATAAATTAGCTAATAACTTAGCAACTGCCATGAGAAAACAAGGCGTATTATAAGATTGTGAGGAGATGAGATAAGTGCCAGATATATTCTCAATGGAATATACAGAGCTGAGAAATGCTCCCCACTTTATTTTTAACGGTTATCATACTCGTGATTTCAATGTAAAAAATGTACAAGTAGACAACGGTTTAGCAAGCGACACGTTCCTTGCTGACCGTACGCCTACTATTGAAAAAACAAGGTTCAGTGAGAAGACTTATTTACTAGGTTATACTGAAGAACCGCTTAAATTTAAAGTTAGATTATTATTTGATGAACATAAATTCACATTGAATAATATTATGACGTTAAGACGAATGATTGACACTGCTGGCTTTAAAGAATTTAGATTTGACAATGAAGAAGAGTCTGCATTAAATATTGTAGTTTATGCAATGATTACTGGAGCTTCTAATTTAACTCATAATGTAATCAATGATGGTTATGTTGACTTAGAATTCCAAACTAATAGTCCAAGAAGATATTCTGAAATCATGATTGATGAATATGACTTTAGTCGATCAGGTTCAGACAGATTAATTACTGAATTCAAAAGCGAATTAAATAGTATTGTTCAATTAGAAGAAACTTTCTCTCATGAAATTAAGCAATACACTGCTAGAACAAACTATGCAAATATTGAAGAATTTTTTGAAGATAAGAATAAAGATAGTATTCCAGATGGTTGGAAAATTATCTCTGGTAATAAAAGTGGAATTGTTCTAAATAAAGACAAAAGTTTATCATTAACTAATGTAAAACTTAGAAAACGTTTCTACCCTATTAATAACAGAAATTACTACATTAGATTTCATGGTAATGGTGGAAAGTTTAGAATTCATGAAGATACTTATAAAATCACAGATGGTTTAGTCCATGAATTTAAATATAGAAGAAACCTTTTAGGCCATAGTGGTACTTTTGATTTAGATAGTTCTAGTGATGGAATTGGTGAAGGTTGGACTCAAAAAGGAGATAATGGTGCTTTTACTATTAATAAAGTAAGTGAGTTTCAGCAAATTACTGATGGTGGTATTTTAACCTCTCCTATTTCCATTCAAAAAATGCAAAAATATGTAGTGATTGCAGATGATTTAAATAAAAATTCTACTATCAAAGTTGGTAAAAACACAGTAACCAATACTACTTCACTACTCACAAAGATGAAGTTTATTGGTAGCTTGTCAGATCATGATATTACTATCAGTGCAGCCACTCCAACTGATAAAGCAATGTTATCACATATTCGAGTATTTGCAGTTACAGACGATGAATATGCAGAATTCGATACATTGACTGACCAGCAAATTAAAAATAAATACCCACATACTGACGCTCACGACTATTTCGAATTAGATTTTCTAGATACAGCTGGAAAAATTAATTATATAGATATGTGGGAATTAAGTGATGTTAATAAAAAGAAATTAGATAAAGGAACTAAAATAGAAGATATTATTTATACACCTTATAAGAAATATCTAGCATTCCTTAATAAATACAAAGCTAATTTCACTCGAATGAAGGTTGAATTACTTGATAACTTCGCTAAAGTAAGCGGAGATCCAACAATTAACTTCAGAACACTTCGGGATAAAACAACGATTTTATTGCAAAAATTCAACCTACTTTTACAGAGTTTATCGTTCGGTGATGATATGAAAAAGTATCAGTGGGCTGACTTGCAACCATATTATCACCAAGTTTTATCAATCAAAGAGGAAACTGCGAAGCTTTTACCAGATTTGATTAATTTCGTTAAACTGAATTCAAATAAGATTGATTTAATTTCAAACTTAGCTAACAGTAAAATTACAGTTTATAACTTTGGTGATAAACCTGTTTACCCTACTTTTACATTTGAGTCAACGAATGGCTCAGATATATTAGTAAGAAACTTAGACACCAATCAACAAACAATCATCAGTGATAATCTTGCTGGTGAGACAATTACTATGATTGGTGCAAGCGAACAAATTTATTCTTCTCGACCAGCTCCATATTTTAAATATGACGCACATGACGATAACTTTATCAGATTAGGTATTGGAAGTAATGATTTAGAATTCGCGGGCAATTTTAAACTGACAATTAAATATCAATTTGTATTACTATAAAGAGTCACTTTTGTGGCTCTTTTATATTTGAGTTTTTTAAGAATATAAGGAGGAAACAAAATGACTTTAAATAACCATTTTGCATATACATTTGAGGAGAGACCTACCCCAAAATTATGGCTTTGTAAACCAGATGGAACTAGAATTGAAAGAATTGCAGACTTTTCAAAACTTGGTGGAACATTCAAATTCACTAATGTAAACACTTTACATTTTGATTTACCATTACAAGTATTTAGTGAAGACACTAAGCAAATCGAAAGAAATAAAGTAGTTGATTTAGTAAAAAATAAATACTTAATTGATTATAGATATAACGGATATAGAGATATCTTTGTAATTGATGATATTAAAAAATCTGCTAATGACTCTGACTTTATTACATTAAATCTAGACTCAAGAGCGTCTGAATTAAATAAGAAAGCTGCAAATGAAATTGAATTACTAGGCTCTACTATCCCTCAAATGATGAACAAAATCTTATCAATTTATGCTCCACTATGGAAACTTGGACATGTTGATGGAAAAATTATTAATGTTAAACGTGAGTTAACTGGTTCTAATACAACTGTTAACGCTCTTATTGATAATATTTGTTCTCTTTTTGACGCAGTTGCTATTTATAACAACATTAATAGAACAATCAGTTTCTATCACAAAGACAATGTTGGTACAAATCGTGGTTTAAGAGTTAGGGAAAATAGTTATTTAAAATCATTTGAAGATCAATTTGTTTCAAAGGATATCGTTACTAGATTATATCCATTTGGTCAAAGTGGTTTAACAATTCAAAGTGTTAACCCAGCTGGCTCTTCTTATATTGAAGACTTCTCTTATTTCATGTCTCCATTCAAACGTGATAATAACAGAAATGTATTACAACACAGTGATTATATGTCTGATGAATTATGTCACGCTTTGTTAGATTATCAAGAGTTTTATGCTAGTAAGAAGGATCAAGCTGGTGAATTATCTAAACAATATAGTGCAATTCTTAAAGAGCATTCACAAGAAGACTTCAGATTAAATCAATTAAGTGCTACACTTCAACGACTAAATGAGCGTGTTGAATTAGTTAAACCTAAATCAGAATATATTGACTTAGGAACAAAGGTTAAGAATTTCAAAATCACTGTACCTAAATCATCATATTATTTAATCATGATTAGAAATGATGGTAGTTTCACTAGAATTAAATTCAATAATAAACAGTATGATATTCCAAGTGGTGAATGGTTGTATATTAAACTGAAGACTGGTAAGTTCAATGACGCTACTAAGTTTGAAAAACAATTAGAATACCCTCTTGAAATATTAAGTGCAAACGCTAATCTAAGAGTTGTATACACTCGTTCTTCTGAAGGAGATTATGAAGAAGAAGATACTAAAAAAATCGAAGAAAAATATAACTTAGAAAAATATAAAACTTTAGTAAAAGATCAAGAAAAAGTAGTTGCTTCAATCGAAAGACGTTTAAAAGCTTTTGAAGATCAAAGAGCAAGTGTAATACGCTCAATGAATGCTAAGAATTTCTTATCTGAAAAACTTTATAAAGAACGTGAGTTATATGTTTTTGAGTCTGTTTGGAATGAAGAAAATCATACAGACGCTCAAGAATTATATGATGACGCTGTAAAACAAATGAAGAAACAAAAGAAAATCAATAGAACGATCACAGTTGATTTAGTTAATTTCATTCAATCACTTGATCATAAAGATGATTGGGATAAATTAAATGTTGGAGATAAAGTTATTTTCCAAAACAAAATCTTCAATACTAAAATTAAAGCTTATATCACTGAAATGCAATTAGATTTCCAAACTAATCAAGTAAAAATTACTATTAGTGATATTTTTGATTACAAAGATTTAGATATGATCATCGCTGAAAAATTAGCTCAAACTACTTCTACTTCTTCTCAAGTTGATTTCCATAAACAACAAATCAGAGAGCAAACTGGAAGAATTACAGACATGACTCGTCTTATCGAAGGTGAGTGGGACGCAAATAAAAAGCGTGTAATGGCTGGTAACGAAACAGTTGATATTGGTTCACATGGTGTTAAAGTTATTTCAAAAGATAACCCTAACGAATTTGTAATCATGGTTGGTGGCGTAATTGCTATGACTCGTGATAATGGTGAAACATTTAAAACTGGTATTACTCCAGAAGGTATCAATGCTGAAATGCTTATCGGTAAAATGATCGTTGGTGAAACTTTAACTTTTGAAAATGAGTCTGGCACAGTTAAATTCGACAAAGATGGACTGTATGTTAACTCTAAAAACTTCCATTTAGTTTCAAATGATGGTGAAGAAAACTACTTCGATAAATTAAAACGTGAAATGTCCGAAAATGCTAAGCAACAAACAGACAGAATGTTGGAAGAGTATAAAAAAGAAGTTTCACAAACTATTTCTGAAGCTACTGATGTTAGAAACATTGTTGATAATGCAGCAGATATTCTTCAAGCAGCTTTTGCTGATGGAGTAATCACAGATGTTGAAAAACGTTTGATTTCTGAAACTCTTGCTCAACTTGAAAAAGAAAATAGAGAATTCGAAGATAAAATTAACTTAGCTTTAAACCACCCTTACATCACTGAGGAAGATACTATTGAGTTAAATAATTCTATCGTTGAATATAGCTCAATGTATGAAACACTTGTTATTTCTATTAATGAAAGTGTTAGTGACAAGATGATCACACCTCAAGAGTCTGAAGAAATTAATCAAAATATTATAAACTTCAGAGAAGAGATCAAAGACATCTTATCATTAGTAGAAGAAATTATTGAACGAACTAAAAATGCTCAACTACAAGCTACTTTAGAAGAAGCAAAAGATTATACAACAAGAGTTCGTGATGATATTAAAGATGAATTAAACGACTTAAATAAATCATTTAAATCTTTAAACAGTACGGTTGAAGACTCATTAAAAGATAATATCTTTGACGCTGCTGAATTAGAAGCCATCAAAACAGTTGTATTAGTAACTAAATCAGAATATCAAGATATTACAAATAGATATTCTTCAATGTCAGTAAATACAGATTTAAAATCAGAAAGTAAATCAGATTTAACAAAAGCTTATAAAACTTTAGATAGTAGCTTTAATGATTTTGTTAAATATATTGACGAAATGACGATGGATAGAGTTGCCGATGAGACTGAGAAAGCTAATTACAAAAAGAAATATGATACATTACAAAAGAATTTATCAGATTATATGAAAAAATATGATAATTGTATTTTAGAAATATCTAAAAAGTATTCTAAAGACGAAGCTGATAAAGTATTAGGTGATTTCACAGCAATCGCAACTGAATTAAAAAATGATTTTCAAGATGTCAAAGATAATTGGGCTGAGTTTAAACAAACTACTCTTGAGTCATTTAAAGACGGTATAGTAACTGAGGCAGAAAAAGCTCGATTAAGAGTACAACTAGATATGCTTGATCGTGAAAGTATGGATATTGAAGAACGATACAAAAGCTTACTTGCTAATCAATATACTGATACTAATATTAAAAACCGTTTAGCTGCTTCACGTTCTCCTTACCTATCAGCTCATGCTAGTTTAAGGCAAACAATTGAGCAAATAATTACTGATGGACAGGTTGATGAAAGTGAAAAAACTTTAGCCAATAAGTCACTTAATACTTATAACACAACGTTAACTGCTTATTCTAAAGCAATTCAAGAGGCTTTAAATACATTATCACAAATCATCTCATCTGATGTAGCAAGTAAAAAAGTTGAAGAATTCAATGGTGTAATAACTACAATTTCTTCAGACGTTGACACAATCAAGAAACAAAGAGATGGATCAGTAATCACTTATTATTATAGTGGTGTACCTACATTATCTAATGATCCAGCTAAAAGTTGGACTACCAATGACTTAAAAGACTTACATATTAAAGATATGTACTTAGACACTAAATCTGGCTATGCATATACTTTTACTAAGTCTGGTACTAGCTATTCTTGGAAACCACTTACTGATCAAGTTATTGTTAGCTCATTGAAACAGGCAAAAAATGCACAAGACACAGCAGACAATAAGCGTAGAGTTTTTGTTACACAACCTATCCCTCCTTATGATCAAGGAGATATGTGGACTCAAGGTTCACAAGGAGATATCTATGTTTGTGGAACATCAAGAACTACTGGCTCATTCGTAAGTAGTGATTGGGTTAAAGCAAGTAAGTACACTGACGATACAGTTGCTAAACAGGCAGCAAAAGATTTAGAAAATTATAAAGTTAAAATGACTAAAGACTTCAAAGATTTAAATGATGGTGTATCTACTTTTAAAACTGAGGTAATTAAAGACTTCAAAGATGGAATTGTAACTGAAGCTGAGAAAACTAGATTACGTGTTCAATTAGATATCTTAGATAGAGAAAGTCAAGATATCGAAGAAAGATATAACAGTATCTTTAACAGTCAATACGCAGATACTCAAGTTAAGACCTCTATTTCTAACGCACGTTCTACTTATAATAATTCACTTACGAATTTAAGAAACACTATTCAAACTATCATTGAAGATGGAGAAGTAACATCTAGTGAGAAAACAACTGCTAATCAAACTTTAACTACTTATAATAATGCTTTAACTGGTTATTCAACTGCTATACAAGAGGCACTAAGCAGCATGTCAAAAGTTATTGCTCAAAAAGAAGCTACTAGTCAAGTAAATCAATTTAATGAAGTTATCAATAATATAAACACAAATATTACTGATATTCAGAAACAAGTTGATGGTGCAATTGAAACGTTCTATTACAGTGGAGTTCCAACACTTACAAATATTCCCGCTTCAGATTGGAAAACTACTAATAAACGTGAAGCTCATCTAGGTGACTTATATTTAGATACCGCTACTGGTATTGTTTACCGTTTCTTGAAAAAAGGAACAACTTCCCCTACTTATTATTGGTCTGCAATCTCTGATCAAATTATTACAGACGCATTGAATAGAGCAAAAACAGCTCAAGATACTGCCGATGGAAAAAGAAGAGTTTTCGTAAATACACCTGTTCCGCCATATGACACTGGTGATATGTGGACACAAGGAGCTAGAGGTGACATTTATGTTTGTCAGACACCTAAAGCTAAAGGTGCTATTTACTCAATAAATGACTGGGTAAAAGCTAGTAAGTATACAGATGATACAGTGGCAAATAGTGCTGTTCAACAATTAAACGAATACAAACGCACTAATAATCTTGATATCGCAGACTTAAAGAGAAAAACTAGCGACTTTGAGAAAACAGTAGTAAATGCTTTTGACGATAGAGTTATTAGTATTTCTGAGTCCTCAGCTATTAAAGGACAACTTGCTCTACTTAATCATGAAAAAGATAGACTAGCTAGACAGTATGAAAATATAATTGGAAACTCTAATCTTGTTGGAGCAGAAAAAACCAAACTATCTACTACATATTCAAATATGAATACTAAGCTTAGTGATTTAAGTACCACTATTAATAGTGCAATTGTTGATAATAAAATTGTTGACGCTGAAAGTAAGTCTGTAACTTCAAAACTTGAATTATATAAAACTTCAGTTAATGAATATCAACTTGCTTTTGATAACGCTCTAAATTCAATTATTAGAGAAATCGCTTCTTCCCAAGCTAAAGATAGATTAGATGAATGGAAACGTACAGAATTTAGTACAGACTCAGACGGTATTATTGAAAGAGTAGCTGGTGCTAAGTTTGACTCAAAATGGACTGATACTTGGAGAAGTACAGTTAACCCAGCTATTTCAAAAGTTCAAAGTTCATTAAATGATACTAATAATAAAATAAGTAATCTAAAAACTGGTGGAGTTAACTTACTTCAATCATATCGTGAAGAAACAAAGGCTGTTATTGATCCAAGTATTACTAGCACTAAAAAAGCTTCATTTGATAAATTGTGGGCTACTCCTTTATATAAACCTGATTATTTTAGAACATACTTACAGCCTAATACTGAGTATACTATTTCATATGAAATTCAAATCGACAACTTTAATGGAGCAAAAACATTAACAGGTCGATCTTTTGGTATGCTATTATACGATTATACTGACACTAAGGTTTTATCTAATTTCTCAGTTGAGACTCTACCAGAGACAGTCGATCCCAAATTAGTTGGTAAGAAATTTAAAGCTACTAAAACTTTTACTACACCTTCTAGCTTCAAAAACAACTTAAACTTTTTAGCTTATGCTGGTTATTATCTAGCTAATGACGGAAGTCGTATTTATCCTTCAGTAACAATTTCTAATTTAAAACTAGAAACTGGTAATATCGTTAGTGACTGGACACCCGCCCCAGAAGACACTTCTACTACTTTACAAGATTACAATACTCGTATTTCTTCAGCAGAAACTTTTATCGAAAAGAATAAAGATAAGATTTCTCAAATTGCTACTAAAACTGATGTTGACACTTTGCTTAGCAAAGTAGCTACTTATGAAACTCAATATAGTGTTTCTAGTGGAAATAACTATCAAGTCCCTCTTCAAGAATATAATGGCTCATTCTTTACTGATAACTATACTTATGAAGTTGTTGCTAAGAACAATTCTTTAAGTTCTAACAATGTAGCAACTGCTATATTCGTAAGTAAAGGCTCAAACAATGGTTATGAATTAGTTGAATTAGACAATATGTCTAAAACTGGTGCTAACCCTAAATTTGTTTTGGATAGTAAGGGTAGACCTTCTATTTCTACTTTCTCTCCTCAATCTGCTACTCAAGATATTTCAGTTATTTACACTAAATATTTAGGTAGTGCTTCAACAATCAACACAACTAAATCATTGATTGAGCAAACTGCTAGTTCTATTGAATTACAAGTTAAGAAACTTACTGCTGAGACTGAATACAACAACATATTATTAAATTCAGACTTCTCTTCTGGCTGGGAAGGTTGGATAAATGTTGATCCTCAGTATAGTATTGTTGATAAAAATACTTTTGGTATCACTCTTCCTGACGCAATCACTAATAAAAATAAGAAATATAATACAGTTAAAATGACATACAATAAAAATACAAATTACCCTTCTGTATTTTCTAATTTTATTTCTGTTGGAAAAGGTCAAGAGGTAGCTATTGGTGAACATTTAACACTAACTTGTTATGCCTATATCCCTTCTTCATCTAAAGGTAAATTAACTGGTAACATATATATTGAATTCGCTGGTTACTATGAAAAAGACCAAAAATCAAACCCAATGATTGCTAGACATGAAATATTACCTAAAGATTTTGAATATAATAAATGGTTCAGAATGACAGCTAGTACTGCTATTCCTTCTACTAACTCTGAGGGTAAAAAAATCAATTATATTAGAGCTTGTTTACGTTATGACGGTAAAAATCAAAGCGTAAATAATAGTGCTATATTCTATTATGCGTTACCTCAATTAGAGCGTGGATCAAAACCAACCGAGTGGTCGTTATCAAGACTTGACGTATTTAGCACTGAACAATTGGCAGCTAAGATTGCCTTAAACCCAGAGAGTGTGGATATTATCGCAAGAAATATTGATTTCAATACTGACTCAATGAAGATTTATAATTCTAACGGTACATTAAACATTTCTGGAGATACTTTAACAATTAGTAACAACAATAGTTCTAATGAAGTAATTATAAATCCAAAAGGTTTTACACTTAAAAAAGATGGTGTAGTTAAGTTTAAAAATGGACTAGACACAAGCGATTATAGTGTCCAAGCTTATGAACCACAGTTTAGTTCATGGAATAATATTAAAGCTACTGATCCCGCTGCTAAGAGTAAGTATAATTACATTCGACATATTGAGCCGGGGATGAATGGTTATTACACTATAAATACTGGTGTTTACAATTTTGCAGTACAACACAAACAACTATTAGAGGTAAATAATACAAAAAATGCGAGAGTTAACAGGTATACATATCTTTACAACAAAAGGTATTTAAAAATACAAATGTCTGCTTGCTCTCAAGGTAAAAGTAAGCTTTATATAATATTCAAGACAAAAACTGGAGATACTACTCTTCATCAAGAAATAGTTAGTTCTACATCATTGGTATACCCAGATATAACAATTGACTTACAGGCTAAATTAGGTTATCCGCCTAACAATTTGCCAGACTTTTTTGAATTACAAGCTGGTATTGCCTATGGAGAAAATAATTCTATTGATGGTTTCTTTAGAATTAGACGTATGGCAATGACAGATACACCAAATGCGGAGGTTTAAAAATGGAAATCATAAAAACTTATGACTCACTCATTAATTTAGAAAATGGAGATTATTATACGGATCGCTATGTATTAGCTGTTCCATACACTTCTATTGATGAGGATGGAAAGATATCCGGTGATTACTCTTTTGGCTCAACCTTTCACACGGTTGTTCCTTGTGCTACTTTAATTATTGACGAAAATACGCATAATCAACTAGAAAGTTTAAGACTTAAAATTATTGATGGCGTATATAAATTAGTAGCACCAGACGGTTATAAATTCATAACTATTGAAGATAATGAAAGCGAAGAAGACCGTGAAATTCGTGAATTAGAAGAAATGTTAGCAAAATTAAAATCGAAAAAAAGGAGTTTAAATAATAATGAATGAAAATGATTTAAATATACAAATACAAAGATTACAAGCACAAAATGAGAAGTTATCAACTGTTGTTGGAAATCAAGCAAATTATATTGCTGAGCTTGAAGTGACGAATGAAATGTTGTTATCTCAAATTCAAAATAATGATGAACAAGAAGCTCAAGGTTAATACCTTGAGTTTTCTTATGTAGAATACAAGGAGTGTTTTAATTGTCATATTTTAATAATGTCTATACGTTAAAATTAGATATCAAGCAACAAAACCCTAACCCAGTAATTCGTATTGTTCAATATGACTCAGCTGTTTTTAAAATAGAGTTATATGATAATGGACGAAAAATAGATATCAAAGATGGCGAGAGATTTACAGTTAGTGTAGAACATGAGGCTACTGGTGAAACTCATTCTGGTATCGCTAAATACGATGGTGAACAATTTGTTGTTTATGATTTAAGAAAAGCTGATATGAAAAATATTGGTACATATAGAGCAAGATTTGCCTCTTATAAAGATAGAAACCGTGTTTCTTCACTAATGTTCAGATATGAAGTTTATGAAGATTATGAAACTGTTGGAGACGCTAGTGAATTAACTATGCTCCAAGAACTATTCCAAGAAGTTGAAGAAGTTGGAAGAGTTACACAACGTCAAGGTGAATATGCTGAGGATCGTGGAGATTATGCTAATGCAGCTGGTGACTATGCAAACCGTGCTGGAGACTCTCAGATTATGAATTGGCTACCTTACGTTAAGACCTTAGCTGAAAGAAATAAACTATATCCAAACCCGGAAAACGGCGATACTGTTTATGTTATTGATGAAAATAAAGTATTCAGGTATGACGGAATTGACGCATTAGACTGGGAAGCAATTTCTGGATATGACACTTCAGTTATTCAAGACATTTATAATACTAAAGAAGATAAAACAGTTGTTGCTAAATTAAGAGAAGATTTAAATTCATTAACTATTGGTGCTAGAAACTTACTCACAGGTACAGATTTCGAAAAACCTATGAATTTAAAATATACCTCACCTACCTTTACTTTCACTCAAAATAAATCAGACTCATCTATGACATTAGCCCCTACTGATAAATACGTTTCAACTTCTGCTGTATACTTTGATTTAGAAAAAGAAGCTCTCGAAAATAATTTCTTTACCCTTTCATTTAACGTAAAAGTATTAAGTGGTAGTGCTACACTCAAGTTTAAAGTTGGTGACGCTGCTTATTCTGAGCCTGTTACTGTAAAAGCTTCATCTAATTACCAACGTGTAGTATTAACTGCTTCAACTCAAGATTTAAAAACGAATAAAACTAACCTTTTATTGCAAACTACAAGTGCTATTGCCATTGAAAAAGAAAGCTTTAAAGCAGAAATCGGTAATAGAGCAACTACTTGGACACCTTCTTATCTAGATGTAAAAACAAAACTGGATGACTATGGTACTAGAATTAAAGGTTTAGAAGTTGAAATGAACACAAACGTAGTTAAGAAATCGGTCTATGAAGCTGATAAATCTAAAAATGAAGAGAAGCTCAGTAAGATTATACAAGACGCTAATAGTTTAACATCTATCGTTTCTAAGAAAGTTGATAAAGGTCAAGTTAAATCTATGATCAACCAAACTGCTGAACGTATCAAAATTAAAGCAAGTAATATTGATTTTGATGGAGTAGTTGTATTCAAAAACAGAAACAATAAGATTGATCCTAACGCTTTTGTAAGAATTAACGGTGGAGAATTAACTGCTAAAGGTTACTACCGAAGAGTATGGCGTGATGGTAAAGCTCGTAACCGTGTTCAAGTTGTTCAACTTACAGACGGAATGCTAAGAATTTCCGATCCAAAAGGTGACTTAGTTGACTCAACAAAAGATAGAGACTATCGCTATGATATTGATGTTAATGGTAAGAGAGTTTATAGTACAGTTCGTTCTCTTTACTATTCTTCAGATGGTGTCTCTACTTACCGTGACGGTTCTGGTAAAGCATTTAATAAAGAAGGTAAAGTAGTTTCTTCTGGTACTATCGAATTCTTCTCACATGAATATTCTAGAAGTCGTGGTTTAACATTATATTCTGCTGGTGGTGCAATTGGTTTACAAGCAGCTAACAATGCTATTCATATTGACGCAGCGGCTACTTTATATAATCGTTCAAGACAAGCTAATGTAATCATTCGACCTCATGAGAACGTTCGTAAAGGTATCAACGACTTCAAATTTGGTATTAGTGCTGATAATACAGGTAGACTTGTTTATGGTGATGAAAGTAAACGTTTAGGTGTAGGACTTAGATTTTCTAAATCATCTAAAAACAAAGTAATTACAGGTATTGACTCAACTGGACGTGCTAGTTCAGATGTACGTTTGGAAATTGGTGAAGTAAGAGCTAACAAAATTTTATCAAGAGATGGTAAGGAAACAGTTTACTTCAACAATGCTGGTAGTGGTAACTTAACTCAATCAGCTACTTTACGTGCTGGCGGTATCAAAACTAATGCAACTAACTTCTATGTTGGTGTACGTGGTGAACTACGTGTTACTAATACTAGAGGTGCTAACTTTGGTAAAGGTATTGGTTACATGCCTGTAAGAGCAAGTAAATTTAACTCTGTATCTAGTAGAAAATATAAAACAAATATTAAAGATTTAGAAATTAATTCTTTAGATGTTTTGAATTCTACTGATATTAAACAATACAATCTTAAATCTGATTTAAATGACGGTATCGACAAAGTTAAATATGGTGTGATCCTTGAAGACTCTCATGACGCTTTAAAAGAAGGAGACGCAATTGACGTTTATACTATGACTTCTATCCTTTGGGATGTTGTTAAAAAGCAACAAAAAGAAATCGAGCAATTGAAAAAATAATCTCTAAGGTGGCTATTTATTAGTCACCTATCTTCTTTATAAGGTGGTGATAACCATTAGAAAGCTAAATGAGTTAAGAGAACTGTTCAAGAAAAACTTGTTACAGTTAAATATAGCCACAATTGGTTTTGATGTATTAATCATAAGTACAAGTATAATTGGTATGATCAAATCAATAGAATGGATCAATAAGAACACTAGTGAATTAAAAAATGCTTCTATATTCTACTATAATATCTCTGAAGTTGTTGATATACAGATAATGGGATGGTTGCTTTTAGTATCATGTTTCTTATTATTAATTTCAGTATTCATTAGAACACCAAATGAATTCAGACTTATGATTTTAGGTGGCTTGGTATCAGGCTTAGTTTATTTTGCATTTGGCATTCTTGCAGTGGATAACGCTTCTTTATACGCAACATATTACAACAATCTTATCAATGGATGGGTTCAAATAATAATAGCAGGAATGGGTGCAATTGGCATATGGAAAACGAAAGTATAATCGAGGTGCAATTATCTGGTATTAAGGAAGATGTAACAAAACTACAAGAAGATCATGACAAAACAAAAGAGCGTCAAGATAAACTTGACACTAAAATTGAAAAAACTTTAGATAGAATGCAAAAGTATCAAGATATGAACAATGAAAAGTTTTTACAATTAAGTATAAACAATGCTCAAATGTTAGAGATGACTAAAAATGTAGAAAAGAATACTGAAAGAACTGCGGATATCATGGAGAGAATGGTTGAAGACGATAAAGAAACAAAGGCTTCAATTGATAAAAAGTTTGCAGAAGTCGATGACGATATTAGTGACTTGAAATCAGAAATTCATACTAAAATCAATTCTATTGAGACTACTAGTATTAGTGAAGATGGAGAGTCGAGAATATCTGGTAAGACTTGGGGGACAATTTTGATTGCCCTTTTTGCACTTATGGAAACAATGATTAAGGTAGTAGCTCCCCTACTAGCTCCGTTAATCACAAAATAAATTTAAAGGAGATAAGATATAATGATTAAACTTGATAAAGGATCACTTGTTAGAGGTGTTTTAGGTTTGCTTGCTTTCGTAAACGTAGCTTTAGAATTGTCTGGTCATAACCCTATTCCTATTGATGAAGGTGCAATTAATACATTTATTACTCTAGCCTTCTTAGGTGCCACAACTATTCTTGGCTATTATAAGAACTTCAATGTAACTCAAGAGGCACATATTGCTCAAGCTAACTTAAATGCTTTGAAACAACAAAAGAAATACGCACAAAACACAGGCGGAGTAATCTCAGCAGCTATGGCTGATGAAGATAGTCTTCCTAACAAACATTTAGATCAAACTATTTAATCTAAGCCGAGTTATCTATTAACTCGGTTTTAATTAATAAGGAGTGCAATAATGAGAAGAAATTTAATTAATAATTATCGTTTCTTAGATTTCCCACAAGAGACTTCTATTGAAATTAAGCAAGGTGACTTTACTCCTATCACTGTTAAATTAGACTCTACTGAGACGATTAAAGATGATGGTAAAGACGCAAAAGTTATCTTAATCAACACTGACAATGAGAAAGTTTTTGAAACTAGCGTACCAGCAAAAAATAGAATTATCGAGTTTGCTATTAATAAGAACTTACCTAAGGGAAGATACTTTTTAGAGATTGTCTATAATCAAATGAAGTTCCCTTCTAGAGATTATAAAACTATCATCATTAATGGTTCAGCTTCACTAGGTAGTTTAAAAGAAATTAACATTATTAGTGAGGATGACGTTAAAAATAGATTTATCTCTGAAGCTAAAAAAGAATTATCAGCAGATATTGATCAACTAGTTAGTGAAAAACTTAATAAGTACGTCACTGAAAATCAAGAAGATTTAAAAGGTCAATCTATATCTATTGCTAGTCATGAATTCGATAAGAATGGTAATTTAAATATAACTTTTAGCGATGAAACTTCTATTCAAATACCTAAAGGTCAAGATGGTCGTAACGGTGAAAATGGTAGAGATGGTTTGAACGGAAGAGATGGTCAATCTACAACTACTATTACCGAGCGTGGAACAAGCGATAATCGTAACGGTGTGTTTATTCGTACTTACAAGGTTGATCATGAAGGTATTAAACAAGATTTAATAAGTGAAACTTTTGTTTCTGATGGAAGAGATGGAAGCAACGGTCAAGACGGTAAACAAGGTAAAAATGGTAATGACGGTCAAGATGGTCATTCTGTCAATGTTGATCATGTTGAATATGATGAAGATGATAATACAGTTATACATTTCACAGATGGAAAATCTGCAATTATCAAAAAAGGTATTCAAGGTGAACGAGGTGAAGATGGTCTCAATGGTAACGATGGTATATCAGTGAGCATTAAGAATATTGAAACAGACAACTCTGGAAACAAAGTTGTAAACTTCACTGATGGAAACTCAGTAACAATACCTAAAGGTGAACGTGGACTTGATGGCAAAGATGGCACTAACGGAAAATCATTCACATATTCTGACTTTACTCAAGAACAATTAGAAAGTTTAAAAGGTAAAGACGGAAATGATGGTAAGCAAGGTGCTGACGGTAAATCAATTACTATTGAAGAAACTACAACTAATAATCAAGGTGATAAAGAAGTACGCTTCTCTGATGGTACTACTCTAGTTATTCCAAAAGGACAAAATGGACAAGATGGAAAACAAGGAGAAGCCGGTAAGAATGGTGAGAATGGAACTGATGGCCAAGACGGAAAATCAGTAACAGTTACTTCTGAACGTGGAAAAGATGATGAAGGAAACAGTGGAATAAAATTCACATTTTATCATGAAATTGATGGTGAAAAAACACAGGTAATAACGTCTTCTTTCATACGTGATGGAAAAGATGGTAAAGATGGTAAATCTTTTTCTTTTAGTGATTTAACTGAAGAAGATTTTAAAAAGATTTTAGATTACGGAATTAAAAATAATTACTTTAACTCTAAAAGTGAAACTGATTTTTTAATCAGTAATAACCCACCTTTAGATAAAAATAAAATTTGGATAGATACAGGAGTCGATGAATAATGAACGCAATACCTAAAATTTATGATGAAGAAAAAAACGAATGGGTTGAATTAGTAACTAAACCTATTGCTGAAGAAGTTGTAAGAATTATGGAAGACAATTTCATGAAAAATAAAGGTCAAATTAAGTTATTAAAATTACCATATGGAAAATATTATAAAGAACAAGATGTATATGAATATACATATTATATGTTCTATAATTCTAAAGTATCACAAAAAGTTGTTGATGAAGCATATGGAACACTAAAAGGATCAGTTCAATATGTATATGACTCGCTACCAGAAAAAAGAGAATTGACATACAATGATTTAAAACAAGAATATTCTTTCCGTGCTTTTGAAAAGGCTATATTAGGGTTTAATGTGCTTTATCAAGATGAATTTGGTAGTACAGCAGTTGTTCATAGTAAAGATGTTAGTGAATTAGAATTGTATAATGTGATAGGTTCTTATAACTTCACAGTATCTTATATCTTCAATGATAACCCGATAGAAAAAAATCAATTCGTACACAAGGCATATTAATTAAATATAAGTTACATACCCAAACAACTAAATCTAAATAAAATTACAATTTTATCTTAAAATATCAAACAAGAAATAACATATAAAAATCTCAAGAACTAGTTAACGCTAGTTCTTTTTTTTATTACATAAATTTAACTAAGGAGTGTTGTTCTTTGAAAACTCAAAAACAAGTTGCTGAAAGATTACGTGCTTACGTTAACGGTACTGTTGATAGTCCATATCGAGTTAGAGATTGGACTCATTATGATGATGATTTTGGAACAATGGAACCGGGCTGTATTGATGTTGATCGTAGCTTCCATGCTCAATGTATGGATCTCGTAATCGACTATTGTTTATGGATATCTGATAATCAATTTAGAATTCGTGGTAATGCAAAACAAGCTATCGACAACCCTCTTCCAAAAGGCTGGAAAATTATTCGTAATGAAAGAGCCACAGTGCCGAAACAGGGCTGGATAGGTGTTAATACAAGCACATATTATGGTCATATTTGGCTCGTTGATAAAGGTGCTACTCAAATGACTATGCCTGTTATTGAGCAAAACTGGAATTCGTTAGCGAACTTAAAACCAAAACGTAGACTTGATTACTACTATGGTTGTACTCACTTTATCGTTCCGCCAATTAGTTCAAATAATGCTATTGTGAGAGCTGCTAAGAACGTTTTACCTAGTCCTAAACCTATGAAAGTATTACTTGTAGCTGGACATGGTAAAGGTGCTTATTCAAACGATCCTGGTGCAGTAAATACTGAATTAGATATTTGTGAAAGAGACTTTGTTAGACAAAAAATCGTTCCTAATGTTGCTAAGTATCTTAGACAAGCAGAAGTTAATGTACAATTGTATGGTGGTTCTACTATGAACCAAGACATGTATCAAGACACTAAATATGGTGTTAATCTTGGAGATACTAAGAGATATGGAATGTACTGGGCTGCTCGACAAGGTTTCGATCAAATTGTCGAATTCCATTTGGACTCAGCTGGCTCACAAGCTTCTGGTGGCCATGTAATTATTGATAATAACGTATATCAAGATAAGATTGATGAAAGACTTCATAAAGTTATTGATAAATATGTTGGTACAATTCGAGGTATCGACAAACGTGACAACCTATTGAATGCTAACGTATCTGCTGAGCTGAACCAAAATTATAGATTGGTTGAATTAGGTTTCATTACTAATAAAACTGATGTAAGAAATATTGAAAAACATCTTGAAGATTTCACTAAAGAAATGGCTGAAGCTATTGCTGGTAATGTTATCGGTAATAACTTAGGTTCACAAGATGTGAAACCTTCTACTAAAAAAGGTAACGAACCTAAACCTTCTAAGAAAAAACCTAAACCTCAACAAATTGAGTGGAAGTGGTCTGGTAAATTCTACCCTAACACATTGATCAAAGTTAGAAGAGATTGGGGACTTAATGGTGAAGAAGTTCCTAGAAAATACTGGCTTAATGGAGAAAAAGATTGGGTATATATCCATTCTGTTATTAAAGACACTAAGAATAAATTATGGTGGGCTAAGATGACTTATCCTCAAAACAAAGAAATTAAATACTTCTATTGTGCTTTAGGTAAAATCACTGATAAAGAAGGTAAACTTAAAAAAGAAAAAGCGTTATATGGTAGAATTAAATGGAAGTAATCATTTAGAATTATTATTATAATTTATCCCCTCTGACTATTTTTAATAGTTGGAGGGGAATTTTTTTGTGCCTATTTTTTTTATACTAGCTTTAAATTTAATTGCGTTTGTGCCATTAAACAATTCGTTAATATTGTGCTCGCTTGTAAATCAGTTAGTCTTACAGTAAAAGAACCTTCTTCAGTTCTAATGACGATCATCACATCTTCAATTTTTTCTGTCTCGATATCTGGAATAATTAGTCCTTGTGTAGCTTTACCAATAAAATTTACGTTCATTTCCATTCAAACATTGTCCTCCCGTTGTATTGTAAACGTAGTAAAAATGTGAAACTACTTGTAACTATGTAAACCCTTCTTGATACTTAGTTGATAATTCTTAAATAAATAATAAGAACTCGTACAAGAAAAATAAATAAGTTATTTAACTTATTCTAAAGCAAAATGTTTATATAATTACTAATGTCATTAATTCGTTTCCCAATTATAATTACTCTTATTTATATTTCTTAAAATAATAATACAAAAATAAATATATCACGATTATAATATTTATAGTATAAGTAATATTTACATAAAATTTATAAAAGTATCTTAAATGTAGCAAAAGTATTTCTTTTATTCAAAATTTTTATATTTTTTAAACATTTCTTTTTCAAACATTTATATTTCTTTAAATTGTATATTAAAATCTTTTGTACTTTTTATAACTATTGTTCTCCCCTCTTCATTTGCTCTAAGAACTGTAACTACGTCAAAAATATTTTCATTAGAAAATTGTAGCAACTCCTCTTCTGTGAAATCTCTCTCACCTTCAATTACAATTCGATATTTTTTCATAGTACATCATCCTTTCGCAAAATTTAAATATGAGAACGTTTGTTCGGTATTTATATTAAGTTATTATTAGAGTGATGTCAACAAAAACAAAAAGCTCAATGGTAAATTACCAAAGAGCTTACTAGATATTTGTCCTACTATGACTTATCTTCCACCAAATATTCAACTGGAATTTTACTAAGTATTAAATCTTTTGATAACTGTTCGCTATATTTAATGACAATTAACTCTACGTCATTTTGATTACATAGTTGTTGCTTACGCTTATCTCTCTCTTGTTGTTTCTTTAAACTTTCTTCTCCTCCCCAATGATCAACTGGTTTATAGTGTTGAATACCATTATATTCAAAACCTAGTTTTAATTCTGGTATATAAATATCTATTTCTAAACCTTCAAGAAAGTTAGGTCTACAATGACGTTCGCACTCATAATCTTCAAATATATCTTCGACAATTCTAAACATCATAGTTTCAGATATCCAACCTTCTCCTATCTTAGCTACACCATATTCTTCCCTTAGAATATTTTCAGCTTCTTTTCCATAAATATCGTTGTCTAATTCGTTGTCTATTTGAACTTGATCAATATACCAACCATGATACTTTCTAAATTTACTATCATTAATTGAATATTCAAGACTAGGCGTTGTTTTATTACATCTGAAGCAAATATTGTCTTTGAATTGAATGTCATCAACTATATCGGTATTATCATCATTTAGATAAGCTTTAATAACTGGAGGTAAATATTCTTTTACATTTAGTTTATTTACTTTTAATTTATGTAAAGCTTTTTTAGTACAACTACACATATATGGCTCTTGATCGAATGAGTCTCTAAATGCAAAGAATTTTGTTTCATGCTCTAATGGATAATAAGTTATATGCGCTCTATTGTCATCATTTAATACAAAATCAAAACTATCTCCATAGCTATAATTTAATATTCTCTTAATTCTATTTTCGGTATGTGATACAAATTCTCTATATTCAATTAAATATTTTTGGTATAGCTTCCCTTCTAAATAAATTTCTTTATTTTTCCAATTCTTAATTAAAAAGAATATGTTTTCAATGTCATCTCTATGTTCAAGATATTCCATATCGCTAGTTACTTTTATACTATATTTATTATCTTCAAATTCAAAGTTATCGAAACGCTTCATTAAATTGATCGCAGTCTCGAAATACTTCGATTTACTTTTAGATATTGTAATTCTTAATAAATCTTTTTCTTTATTCAATTCATCTAATTCATCTAAATTAGGTTTGTATTTATTTGGGTTATCTAATAGGAGTCCATCCAATGCTCCGTAATACTTACCATTTATTTCAACTTCCTCAAAACGATCATTCAAAGGGTGTAATTCTGGCTTATTATCTACAAGAATTTCTTCAATTTTATTATGAATATGATTTTGAATATTCTTACCATTTTCAATAACATTAATAATTTCCTTAGAGTCCTTGATAGTCCCAATACTAATGTAATTTGTGAAACTTCTTTTAGTATTACCATAAGTTATTCTAATAGGTTTATTTCCTAAAGTTTCATCTAACTCTACTTGAATAACATCTTTAAAAGGAATTTTATATGCGAAATCTTCTTCTTTATTTACCATATAAATTGAGTCAATTGATAAATAAAATGAACAATATATGTTCCTATAATTATTATTAGAAGCGTACTCAAAGTTACAAACAGTCTTGTAATAAATTTCAGTATTTCCAAATTTCTCTTCTAAAAATTCATCGTTTATTTTTAAGTCATCATATAAGTCCATTTCCTAAATCTCCTAATTTATTAATTATATTATCTTATATTTTACAATATTTTAATTATTAATGAATAAAAAATAACCCCTTGATTAAGAAATCAAAGAGTTATTTTGGAATTTAGATTTTATGGATATGATAATTATAAATTATTTAGAATTAGAAGTACGTCTGAATGCTAATAATGAACCAGCTGCTAATAATACTGAAGCAATGATTGTTACTAAGCCAGCATTAGATTGTCCGCCTGTTTCCGGCAATGCTTGAGCTGTTGATTGAGCTTCATTTGATTGAGTTGATTGTGTATTATTTTCTGGAGTAGAAACATTGTTATCAGTTGCGGCAGTAGTGTTGTTATTTGTAGCTTCGTTGTTTGTTGCTGCTTGAGTATTGTCAGTGCTTTGTGTATTGTTTGGTGCGTCAATTGTTAAAGTTTTGAGCGGGTCGCTAGGTGTATGTGCTTCTATACGACCATCTTTATAAACTTTTGCTACACCGATACCATTGTCTTTTTCACCATAGAACACTACATCATAATAATTACCTCTATCTTTTATACCGTGGTCTTCAGGCTCGATATCTGACCAACCACCACCGATTGAAACTGCTCCAGATTTAGTATAATGAGAACCTAATGTATTTTGAGCATAGTCTCTAATGTTCGAATCATTTACAGTTTGAGCTGCATCTACATTACCTACACCTGTAAATAATAATGCTCCCGCTAATGTAGTTGTTGCTAAAACTTTAGATTTTTTCATTTTAATTTCCTCCCAAAAAATAATATGTAATCACGGTTTAAATATTCGACCCGTGTATATCTAATGTTAAACATCAGAATGGACATATAATGTCCTTGTCTAAACAATTTAGATTTATTTTAATTGTCCAATGTAACTCAATGAGAATAAAAGAAACTCTTTGATCGCTATTTTTTGATCAAAGAGTTTTTATCATACTCAAATTATTTAAAAATCTAATTTCAATCAATTTAGAAAAATACTTGTATTCTTTGTTATAACGGGGATAGGACAACTTTTGGTACTCGATTATATTTCGACTTAATTAAGTACAGTTCCACCATGTACCTGTAGCACATCCTCCTGCTAATACAATACCGATTCCAAATATAAA
>ERZ1023442.25-NODE-25-length-87303-cov-22.710205_pt1 | contig 87303 bp, 89 predicted proteins | sample MGYA00380521_ERZ1023442 | MGnify/ENA primary metagenome ERZ1023442 (study PRJEB33173, sample SAMEA4830294) | metagenome | study: EMG produced TPA metagenomics assembly of the PRJEB25223 data set... | reverse complement strand
AAGGTTGCTTAATCTCAATATTTGGACTCATCAGTCCGATTTGACGTAGAGCCATAGAAACCAATTTATTTCAAATCACCTATACTCACTTCATCGGGATCTTTACCTTGACGCGCATTGCGATTTAAACTATCTATTTCAGCTATTTCTGTTAGTTCTAGGTTGAAATCAAATATATCATGATTTTCTCTTATACGTGATGGTGTTTTAGATTTTGGAATTACAACACGATTATGTGCCACGTGCCAACGTAATACGATTTGCGCTGGTGTTTTATCATACGCTTTTGCTAGTTTTGTTATAGTAGGATCGTCTAACAATCCTCTGTTTCTCATTAATGGCATCCATGCAGTAACAACTATATCATGCTTATCACAGAAATCTTGGACTTCTTGTTGATTAAAGTAAGGATGTACTTCAATTTGATTAACTTGAGGTACAATATTAGTTTCACGCATTAATTTTTCTAAGTGATGTACTTTGAAGTTACATACTCCAATTGCTTTTATTTTACCTTCTTCATATAATTTTTCTAATGCCTTATATGTTTCAATATAAAGTTCATTTTTTTCGCAAGGCCAGTGAATTAAATATAAATCGATATATTCTAAACCTAAATTGTTTAATGAGCGATTAAAATACTCAAGCGTACTATCATAACCTTGATGGTCGTTCCATAGTTTAGTTGTAATAAACAAGTCTTCTCGAGGCACTCCACTATTTTTTAGTGCTTTACCGAGTGCTTCTTCATTATTATAAAAATATGCTGTATCAAATGCACGATAACCATCATCTAATGCAGCTTGAATCGCTGTTTCCATTTCTTCATCTGTAACCTTATAGACACCTAAGCCAAGTCTCGGCATCGGATAACCATTGTTTAAAATTTGTGTGTCATTTACCATAATATCTTCTCCTAATGTTCTTGATAATTTGTCACTCTATTAATAATTAGGATAACTCTAATAGAGTGTATTGAACAATTAAAAGGACTGGGACAGAATTCTTTTGAATTCGTTGTCCCAGCCCTCAAAGTTGGAAAGAACTGGGAAACACTTCATATAGAGCGCCTTCTCAGTTCAGTCAGCTTATGCAAGTTTGCAATATAGCCTTATATAATATTAATTTATCCAATAAGTTTTAAATTATTCACGACTTTCATCGTTATTGTCTTTTTTATCTTCATTTTCATCTTGGTCTTCACCGAATGTTGGTCTATTATCGATGAACTCATATTTAAGTACAACCCAAACTAGTTGATGATTGTCCATTTCTGACACAATCCAACGATCATATTGCGTATCGATATGATCTTCAACTTGTAAGTTAGTGTTGTGGGCTTGGAGCCAACCACCTATTGTATCAATGTCTTCTGAATCTTCAAATTCAATGTTGAATTTTTCATTGAGGTCATCAAGAAGGACACGTCCATTAATTTGATACGTATCTTCACCAAGTTTAACGATGTCATTTACTTCATCATCATCAAACTCATCACGTATTTCACCGACGATTTCTTCAAGAATATCTTCCATTGTTAAAATACCAGCTGTGCCGCCGTACTCATCAATAATTAAACTGATATGTACGTGTTCACGTTGCATTCTAACTAACGCATCACTAATGCGAGTTGTTTCTGAAATCATTGGTAATTCATGGATATAATTATTGATTTTGATAGGTTTCCCAGAAGCATACTCTGTTAAGAATTCTTTAACGTTGATGAAACCTTTAATATGGTCTTTGTCTCCATCCTCAGTAATTGGGTAACGTGTAAATTGATGTTCTTTAATCGTCTCTAATAATTCGTCAACATTGAATGGTTCATTTAAAGTCACCATCTGAGTACGTGGTACCATGATATCTTTTGCATGTCTCTCATCAAATGAAAAGATATTTTGCATATAGTTTAATTCTGTTTGGTTGATTTCTCCACCATTATAACTGTTGTTAATAATAATCTTAATTTCCTCTTCTGACATAGCATCAGTTTGAGCGTCTGGATCAACACCTAACATTCTAATTATCACACGTGCTGAACCATTCATTAACCAAATCAAAGGTTTCATTATATTACCGAAATAGTACAATGGTCTAGCGTATGTTAGGGCTAATTTTTCTGTATGTTGAATTGCTATAGATTTCGGTGCTAATTCACCCAATACTACGTGCAAATAAGTCACTACGATGAATGAAATTACAAATGAGATTGTTGTAGTTAATGCATCAGGTAACTGTAATAAGTTAAATAGAGGATGCAACAATTTTTCAAATGTTGGTTCACCTAACCAACCTAATCCTAATGAAGTAACTGTAATACCTAATTGACAGGCTGATAAATAATAGTCAAGATTCGCAATCATCTTTTTGACAATTTTAGCGCTACGATTACCTTCTTCAGCTAATTGTTCAATACGCGTTGAACGTACTTTAACTAATGCAAATTCTGAACCTACGAATACTGTTGTTAATGCTATTAATAGAAAAAATATTACTAAATTTATTATGGTCACTGTATCCAATTAATTCCCTATTCCTAGGGATTCACCTCCAAATAAATGTGTCCCATATGGGTAACACGAATTTAATTCGTAATTTGCTTTGACGATATAAACACATGTTAAGACCTTCCCATTGCGACACCCCCGAAAAAATGTATTACTTTTATTTTATCATATATTAATTACAAATAGTTGATTGTAACGCTTTTGATTAAAAAGTTACAACTTATCATTTAAAACTAATATTGCGTAATAGTCAAGAGAGGACTACACTAAAGCGCTTAGTAGTCACAAAGCATAAATTCTTTATCACTAAAACGCTTTGCATCCTATGACATACTCTCATATGTCTACCCATTTTTACATATTTTAATGACTCTATACCAATTTGAGAGCCTGGTACATAAGTAAGATGATGATGCTATTTTGCAAATTCTCAGTAGCTGACTGAACTGAAAAGGAGCTTAAATCAAGCTTTTTCCAGTTCTAGTCATCCTTGCGGGCGGGGCCCCAACAAAGAGAATTTCACTAAGAAATTCTACAAGCAAAGCAAGTTGGGAGAGGGACGACGAATTTGAAAAGAATTCTGTCCCACTCCCGTAATTTATGACTAAGATAAAAATGGAGCAAGACATAATTCATAATGAATTCGTTATCTTGCCCCAATCTTGATAATATAGACTACTCGTCTAGTTATGAAGAATAAATTAAAGTATTAAAAAATCTCTCGCCCAATTATTAGGGCAAGAGATTTTTATTTCTATTCATCCATAGCTTTTGAAGCTTCAATTTCGTTTTTAGTTACTTTTGGTTTCAATAAACCATACATAATTGCTGAAACAAGTGTACCTACTATCAAAGCAATTAATGTTTGTAAGATATGACTAAAGTCAGTCGCTGCTATAACAATGATACCACCGTGTGGTGCATTGATTCTTGAACCTAATGCTAATGCAATTGCACCACCGACACCTGAACCTACCATCATTGATGGGATCACACGTAATGGGTCAGCTGCAGCAAATGGAATTGCACCCTCAGTGATGAATGATAAGCCCATCACATAGTTTGGCACGATAGAACCACGTTGTTCTTTAGTGAATTTACGTTTAAAGAATATCATTGCTGTTGCGATTGCTAATGGTGGAATCATACCGCCTACCATTGCTGCTGTAATTGGTGCGGCATTTCCTTCTGTCAATGCTGCTGTGGCGAATACATATGCTGCTTTGTTAAATGGTCCACCCATATCGATGGCCATCATTGCACCGATAACTAAACCAAGTAATACAATATTTGAACCTGATAAGCTATTTAATCCATTTAATAATAAGTTATTTAACCATGCTGCTGGCGGGTTAAATGCATAAATCATTAATAAACCAGTGATAGTTACACTTAATAATGGATAAATTAACGTTGGTTTTAAACCTTCAACTGCTTGTGGTAAGCCACGTGTAATATATTTAATACCTTGTGTTAAGTAACCTGCTAAGAAACCTGCAATAATACCACCGATAAATCCAGAACCACCAGAAATTGCTAACATACCGCCAACTAAACCAGCTGCGAAACCTGGTTTATCTGCAATACTACGAGCGATGAAACCTGATAAGATTGGAATGATTAAGGCAAAGGCACTCTTATTACCTATATTCCATAATTGTTCTGCAAAAGCGTTGTGCTCAGAGCTTTTAGGGTCAAATGAGTTAGCCCCGAATAAGAATACGATAGCCATCAAGATACCACCAGCAATTACTAAAGGTAGCATATTTGATACACCGTTCATTAAGTGTTTATAGAACGCTTTACCAAAGCTTTGTTTCTCATTACTTTCACTATCTGTAGATTTAGAGTTACCACCACGTGCTACAAATGGTTTACGACTTGTATCAAGTGCTGTGTTAATAAGTTCTTCTGGTCGTTTGATACCATCAGCAACTGGTACTTCAACTACGTTTTTACCGTCGAAACGATCTGTTTCAACATGAACATCTGCAGCTACGATAACACCTGTCGCACGTTCGATGTCTTGTTGAGTTAAATGGTTTTTAATACCGCCTGAACCATTTGTTTCAACTTTCATTTTAACGCCCATTTTATCGGCTTGTTTTTTCAATGCATCGCGAGCCATATAGGTATGTGCGATACCTGTAGGACATGCTGTTACAGCTAATACATATGGCTCATTAGCATCTGTCGTATTTGCAGAACCACTTGTCGCACCAGCGGCCGCTGCCTCTTGTTCTTGTGCTTCTTTTTCTTCTTCTTTAGTTGCTTCATCATCCGCATTATCAATAATTTGAAGCACTTCTTCAGGAGAGTTAGCATGTAATAAACTTTCTCTCACTTTATCATCCATTAAAATACCAGATAATTTAGCTAGTGCATCTAAGTGTGTTTGTGCGCCACCTTCTGGAGCAGCAATCATAAAGAATAAATGTGCTGGTTGACCGTCTAAACTTTGGTAATCCACACCTTCCTTAGATTTACCAAAAGCAATGGCTGGAGATTTTACTGCTGCTACTTTTGCGTGAGGAATAGCAATTCCTTCTCCAATACCTGTTGTACTTTGTGATTCACGATTATGAATTGCTTCTTTAAATTGAGCAATATCACTTAACTTGCCAGCTTTATCTAATTGATTCACTAATTCATCAATGACACCATTTTTATCAGACGCTGATAAATCCATAGCAATTGTATCTTTTGTTAGTAATTCTGTGATTCTCATTAATTTCACTCCCCATCAAGTACTGTAATAGTAACCTGTGATTTAATTTTTTCTATATCTTCTATTGTTGCTAAATCTTCAGTAAATGCCGTTGCTGTCCCAGAAGCAACAGCTTGTTGAAATGCATCTTCAAGTGATAATCCAGATTCAAGACCTGCCACCATACCTGCAACAGTGCTATCTCCTGAACCAACCGTATTTACGACTTGCCCTTTAGGATTTTGAGCTTTTATACTACGCGTTTTATCTATATAAATTGCTCCATCTCCACCTAAAGATATAATGACTGATTGTGCACCTTCTTTTAAGATTTCACGACCATACTTAACAACATCTTGGTCGCTCTCAACAGTCATATCAAACATTTCTTCTAATTCATCTTTATTAGGTTTAATAAATAATGGTTGATATTTTAGCACCGTGTTAACTAAATCTTTTTCAGCATCAACCACCAATTTTGCACCTGTACTTTGAGTTATTTCTGCAATTTGAGCATACGCATCACTTGGAATACTCTTAGGTACACTACCAGCAACAATAACTGTATCTTCCTTTGTTGTCTGTTTAATTTGATTTAATAATGCTTGGAATTGGTCGTCAGTAATAGACGGTCCAGGTGCATTAATTTCAGTTTCGTCACCAGATTTCAGTTTTACATTAATACGTGTATCTTCATCAACTTTAATAAAATCCGTTTTAATTTGACTTTCTTCTAATGTTTGAGCTATAAATTCTCCAGGAAAACCACCAGCAAACCCTAATGCTGTAGATGGTACACCTAGTGTTTTTAAAACACGAGATACATTGATACCTTTTCCACCTGCAAATTTATAAGTAGATGTCGCTCTATTTAACCCTTTTATTTCAAATCCATTAGTAAACATAATGTAGTCAATAGATGGATTGAATGTTACTGTATAAATCATGGTTACCCTCCTATAAACACGTACTTCTCTTTATATTGTTCAAAATGTGAAAGTGCTATTGTTTGCTTTGATACCACCATTTCAACATGGTTTTGACTAATTGGCACATGTGCAAAATAAACTTCATCTATTTTTGAATGATCAAGTAAAACATATGATTGATTTGCTTGTTCCATGGCCTTCTCTTTTATTAGTGCCTCTTTTTCATCTGGCGTCGTAAGACCGTATTTCAAATCTAAACCATTCATTCCTAAAAATGCTTTATCAAAACAATAACGACTCAATGTATCAAGTGCACTAGCACCTACTGTGGCAAATGTTGTTTCTTTAACCTGTCCACCTATCATCAAAGTTTTGATGCCTTGGTTAAGTAACTTTTCAACATGCGTTAATCCATTTGTAACCACTACAATATTTTGTGCTTTAATGAATGGAATCATTTCAATCGTTGATGAACCAGCATCCATAAAAATGCAGTCGTTATCTTCGATGAGTTTTGCAGCAAATTGACCAATTACTCTTTTTTCTTTTAAATTTTGCGACAATTTATCCGACAGAATTTGTTCATTATTTCTATTACTATTTAATGTTGCTCCTCCATGAACTCTTTGAAGTCGACCTTGTTGTTGCAATTTCGATAAATCTCTTCTAACAGTTGAAGCGCTGCAACCTGTTCGCTCTATTAATTCTTGGAGTGTGAGAAAATCTTTTTTCCTTAATTCCTGAAGTATTAAGTCATGTCTTTTTTCAGAAATCATTTAACCACCCCGCTTCAACTCACATTATAATGTGTACGCTTACATTTTTCAATCACAAATTGTCAAAAACAATCAAAAACATTCATTTCGGTTTAAAAATTAACAGATATTACACAATTTGTCATCCTATTTGTAATATCTGTCACTATATTGCTATTTTTGAGTAATGTCTTCTACTTGTGCATTTGTCATTGAAACAAGATCCTTAAGTTGTAGCACAATTTGAATTCCTCGTTGTCCACCACTCACGATAATTTTTTCGCGTGAAGAAGCAGATTGATCAATCGTAGTTGGAAATAAATGTTTCATGCCTACCGGAGAACAACCACCTCGTATATAACCTGTTACTTGTTTCAAATTATCTAATGGCATTAGCTGTAATTTCTTTTCATTAACGACACTTGCCGCTACTTTCATATCTAATGACTCACTGACTGGAACTACAAATACGAAATGATCATGTTCAGCATTTTCTAATACAAGTGTTTTAAAAACATCATGGACATTTTCACCGACTAATTCTGCAACGCGTTCACCATCCATATGCCGATCTTCGACCTCAAATGTTTTGACTTCATAATCTATTTTAGCTCTGTCTAACATACGCATCGCATTTGTTTTCTTATGTTTCATACACGTTCACCTCAAATTCATCTTTATCTATAATCTTACTACGCTTTCTATGAAAAATAAAAAGAGCGCTCTTCTCTATTATAAGAAAAGGCGCGCTCATTGTGCGTTATTAGATAAGGCTTCTATTTTACCCGTTTTATTTACTGCAATATTACTACTTTGTGATTGATGGTTTGGATTCAATTGATACGTAATATCTTGATTCGTTTCACCACTACGTTCTAAATTGACCACTTTACCATATTGATGATTCGTATAATTTTGAGCAATTATTCTACATTCTTCAGAAGAATATTCATGCTTATTACTATTTGCATTGTCATGGGAAGTGGAATCTATTTTATTATAGTGTGTTTCCATTTTGCGTTCATCGGCGTTTTTTTCTGATGCTTTAGCTGTGTGACTTGTAGTGATATCTAACATTTTCTCAGTTGCAGAGACACTACTCATCTTTGAAAATGTAGAAATTGTCTGATGCACTTTAGCTAAGGCATTTTGGTTTGTAGCTATAAATAATAAGAAAGCTAGACATAACGATAAAATTACAGCCACCATACCTAAAAGTATGTTTTTTAAATTCATCTCCTTACCCACATTTCTCTCTAAATTTTTATTTATCTTAACATATATAGAGAGTAAAAATAATTATGTAGACTGCAATTTAAAATAACTGTAATCTTTGTAATACTTCTATTAATAATCGACGCTATATTGTTACAATTTGACAACATAAATGTAAAAACAAGCAATGACATCGTCAATTTTTCAATTAAAAACGAATGATGCCATTGCCTATTTCATTTAATATTCATATTAACCTTTACATAGCAATTCTATGGTCTTTACTTCGTTGTGTGTTTTCGACGTCTCGTTGCTTGCAGTGCTTTTTCAACAAAAATAATCACGATACCGAACAACATAACTATGATTGCCATATATAAGGGAAATTCCACGTTAACATCAAATAAAGCACCAGCTACTAATGGACCAACAAAGTTCCCCATACTAGTAAATGTGGAGTTTAATCCACCTGCAAAACCTTGTCGATTACCTGCAATGTTAGAGTAGTAGTTCGTAAGTGCTGGACGAATTAAATCGAATCCAATGAACACGATAAAACTAATAAACATGATCGTCCAATAACTATGCGACAAGATTAATAAACCAAGTACAATCGCTGAATAGAGTAATGACCAGATAATAAAGGTTAATTCAGTCATGTATTTCATAAATTTGTCGAAGAAGAAGACTTGGAATACCGCTCCTGCTACGCCACCACCAACAATTGCGATTGAAATATCACGTGGTGTATAGTTGGCTTTCTCAGCTGTATAAAGTGAGAATAATGTTTCAAATGCTGATAGACCAAATGCCAGTACTAATGTCAAAATAATTGGCGTAATAAATACTTTCCAGTTAATTTTTGTAAATACTTCCGGTTCGAGTGAATGGAATCCTTCAGTTGTTTCTTTGCGCGGGTTATGAATTAATAATAAAGACATGATAAATGCTAAAACACCTAAAGTTCCCGCAAAGTAAAATGGAGCTCGATGTGAGAATTCCGCTAAAAATCCACCAATCCCTGGACCTAAAATAAAGCCTGAATTGATAATAGCTGACATGTAACCAAAGTTCTTGGCTTTATCCTTAGCTGGTGAAATATCTGCAATCATACCAGTTACACCAGGCATTACCATCCCTGCACTAAAACCACCTAATATACGAGAAGCGATTAAAACAGGAAAATGATGACCGATAGCGAATAGAAACTCCGATATGGCAAATAGAACTAGACCAATGCAGATAATTAATTTTTTTCCGAGTTTATCAGCCATCGTACCACCGAATGGTGAAATAATCATTTGAGATAAGGCAAACACTGCTACCAATATGCCTAAGTCGCTACCCTTTAGACCTAAATCTTTCAAGTAAACGGGGAGTACAGGTATTACCAATCCGATACCTACAAAGATTAAGAAAATATTGAAGTACAATGTAAATAATTGTTTTTTCATGATGACACCTCATTTCATTTTTATATGGTAAATTTCATCATTTCATTGAAGATCAATTTTAATCACGCTTCTGATTAAATATAAATGAGCTACGTCTAATAACATAGTTGAAAATTACATAATATTAGGACATTGTATACTATTTAACTTCTATATTACAATAGTAAGATTTAAATTCTAAGCAATAAAACTTACTGGCTAGTATAATGTAGGTAACTTATCAAATTGAGGTGACGATGATGAAATATAATAAAGATGGTCAAACGTTTCTTTTAGTGCTAGACAAAGGCGAAGATATTGTAGAAGTCCTAACACAATTTGCTATGGAACAAGAAATGAAATTCGGTTCAGTTAGTGGTATAGGCGCATGTGACAATGTAACGTTGAATTTTTATAATTTAGACACTCAAAAATATGAATCACGTGAAGTTAATGAAGCTTTAGAACTAACAAGTTTACTTGGTAATATTTCACATATTGATGATAAACCATTTGCGCATTTACATGGAACATTCGGAACACGTGATTTTCAAACATTGAGTGGTCATTTAACGAAAGCTGTTGTATCAGCTACGGCTGAAATAGTAATTCAAATGACTAACTTAGATGTTAATCGTACACATGATGAAGAAACTGGATTGAACTTATTAAGACCTTAATGCAATGTATAAATTAAATTAGCCCATAGATGACATATTTAGATATGTATCTATGGGTTATTATATGTATTCCTCATTTATTACATTAAAATAGCATTTTATAACTTTAAATTTCTTTTGACTAGATAAACATAATGCTTAAATATTTGATTACCATTTAGGTAACCTTTATTATTAATCATTGACTAACTAAAATAAACTCTTATTTTTTCAAAGAAAGTAGTGTATAACATGACTTCGCGTTATATTGCCAGAATATATTTCATAATACTTTTCACATTCTCACTATTTGAAACACGTGTTTTTAATTTTATGAGTTTAAACCTCTTTTTAGCTTATATACCATTTGAGTTATGTTTACTATTAAGATTATTTAAGCCAAGAAAAAAATATGAATGGCCACTTTTTATAATATTTGGTTTGATTTTTGTATTGCTAGTGCCTAATACTTTTTATATGCTAACGGATTTAATTCATTTAAATCAATTTACATTTGATTTTTATGTTCAATTAAATATTATGGAATGGCTATATTTTACTTACCTATTATTAGGTGTCTTTTTAGCAATGTATTGTATGATTCTTATATTTATAAATTTGATGCATTTTACTTCAAAATTATGGATAAATCGTACTCTAATTGTAGTACTTATGTTCTTAAATGGTTTAGGTATTTATATGGGACGCTTTTTAAGATTCCATACTGTTCATTTGATTACTGAACCTTTCACTATTATTCGTCAGGTGATTGCATCTTTAAATACACAATCCATAACATTTATTTTACTAATGGTATTACTACAAACCGTAATCATTATTTTCGTGAAAGGAGTGAGAGTGGCAAAATGATTTGGCACATTATGATTCTTCTAATCATTATTATTGCTTTACAACTCATTATTGGACATTTCTTTCATAAAAATGGTTTTAGTATGACGCATAGTATTATCCTTATGTTATTACCACTTGGTATCGGTTTGTATCTCGTTCAAATTTTTTTATTATGAACGCCGTTATCCTAAATGGGAAGTGCCATTAAATGTCAAACTACGCTTAAAATATATGTATTTGGTTACTTTCTTAGAATACGTAGCCGTATATATATGCTTATTTGCCTTAAAATAACACTTAAAACCTTGGATAAATGAAGATAAATATAAGCGTGTTCACACACTCACGTAAGTAGTTCTAATATAGATAATAAAACGTAGTTGAGTGCGGGGCCCCAGCAAAGAGATTTTCAACTAGAAAATCTACAAGCAAAGCAGGCTGGGGTAAAATAAATTTTGGAAAATATTATTTCTTCCCCACTCCCTTCTAACAAAAGTAAATTGGAGTGAGACAACATTTAATTTGATTGCTATCTCACTCCAATTATTTTTTATATTTGTTTAAATACTGACATAACATGATCTCTTGCTTCTTTATGATCGACTAGTGGTTTTGGATAATCCTGACCTAGTTTAATACCTTCTTGTTCTAACTCCGCTTCATGATTAATAGGTTCATGTAATAATTTAGGAGTAACATCATTTAACTGTGGTATAAACGTTTTAATGTATAAAGCATCTTTATCAAATCGTTCACTCTGACGACTTGGATTAAACATTCTAAAGTAAGGAACAGCATCTGTTCCTGTAGATGCAGACCATTGCCAACCATGTACATTTGATGCGGAATCAAAATCGATTAATTTTCTTCTAAAATAATCCTCACCCCAAGTCCAATCAATGAACAAATCTTTCGTTAAAAACTGTGAAACAACCATTCTCATACGATTATGCATAAATCCAGTTTGATTTAGTTCAGTCATTGCTGCGTCAACTATTGGAAAACCAGTATGTCCTTCACACCAACTTTTAAATTCATCCTTATTATACTCCCATTTAATGTCACGATATTTTTCATTAAATGCCTCATGAGCTGTGTTTGGATATTGTGTCATTAACACATAATAGAACTCTCTGAACATCAATTCTCGTATAAACTGTTCAATATTATGTTCGTCCTCTTCATAACGCTCTAACAATTGAGTAACAATTTGTTTAATGTCTATTATGCCATAAGCTAAAATGATACTTAACTGACTCGTTAAAACTTCAGGCAAATATTCACGATTGGTTTCATAATTTTGTATGTCTTGATCTATGTAATCATTCCATTTTTTAATTGCTTTTGATTCTGAAAGGCCAAACTTCGAATAATCTTGGTTTAACTTTTGCTGAGATTTCACGAATAAATCAGACAAGTCCTTTAATTTATAGGCATAAGAGTCATGCTTTCTTAGTTTGGAACGATGTGCCTTATAAAAGCTGGTAAACACTTTGTATGGTTCCCCTTGTTTGTTCATCGTAGCGCTTGGTTTGAAATAGTGATTGGCACGCACTGTGGTAACTGTAATATTGTGCTTGTTAAAAGCCTTTTTTAAATGACGAATATCATAACTTTCTTGATGATAACTCATAATATCGCCAGCAACAATAACTTCATTGATAGATTTATCATCACAAAAATCTCCTAAATCACTATAGTCTAACAAGAAGGGTTCAATATCATACTGTCTTAAGTCATTTAGAAATGATTGCATTACACCATAATAATAATTTGCTTTCATGTTTGTGCCATCTTCTTCGAATATTTCCTGTGGAATAATGAGGTAGCATTTCTCAATATCCTCTTTATTTTGATGAATATATTCAAATAATGGATTATTATTAATTCGGAAAACGCGATTTAGTATTACACCTATAGTCATCATTTCACTCCTGTTATTAAAGGTTCATTAACTTTACCCTTTTTCCAATAATTAAAATCAGAAACTTTATGTTTCGACCTAATGGAAAACCAAAGTCTTTAAACCAATCCTAACCATTTCCAATACGTCAAACTAAATATAATCACTAAGATATAGGCAATAACCGTTAGTGGTACACCTGTCTTTAGGAAGTCTTTAACTGTGAATGTACCCGTACCATAAGCAAGCATGTTTTGTGGTGCGCTAACGGGTAATAAGAAACCAAAGCTAATTACAAATTGTTGAATTAGAACAAATCCAATCGATTGATCACCTAAATGTAATGTAGCTGTAAGTGAAATAAATACTGGTATAAGCGCCGAAGATAAACTTGTTGCACTCGCAAACCCAAGATGAATCAAGATATTAAATAGTGTTATAAGAGCAATAGTAGCTATGAGTGGCATATGTTGTAACCCCATAAGCCCGAAGGTTTGGTCACTCAGCCACTGTGCAGCGCCTGTTTTTAATAGTACATTCCCTAGTGAAATCCCTACTCCAAATACTATAATTGTTCCCCAAGGTATTGTTTTTTCTACACCTTTCCATGTAATAACACCAACTTTAGGTGTTAACATAATTGCCAAAGCAATTAAAGTAATGGACGCAGAGTCTATAGGATGTAGAATCTTTTCAGTAGACCAGAAGAAAAGTAATAACACAGATATAATTATCAGACGCCATTCTCTAAAAGAGACTGGTCCTAATTTATCTAATTCTTCTTTGATCAGTTCTTTACCGCCTTCAATTTCTTTATGTTCAGGCGGCATCACTTTCATCATGATAAAGAATAACGCGATTGACATAAGGATAGACCATGGTGCAGCATATAAGAACCATTCTCCCCATGACACATCGTGTCCTAAGTTCTGATTAATAAAATTAGTAGCTACAATATTTTGAGCAGCCGCTGTTTTTATACCAATGTTCCAAATCGAAACAGCCTGGACTGCTGTAATAATTAAAAGTGATGCAAGTTTACTTTCTTTTGATACTTTGAATGCGGCAATCATACCTAATAAGATTGGTACAACTGCACCCGCTCTTGCAGTTGCTGAAGGAACAAAGAAAGCTAATAAAATTGAAACTAAGATCGCACCGATAACAATATTACGTGTTTTATTACCTACAATTGATAGCACTAGTAAAGCCAAACGTTTATGTAATTGCGTCTCTTGCATCGCTGCTGCCAAAAATAATGCCGCTGCTACTAATGCAACTGCAGATGTCGAAAATCCACTAAATGCATGCGTTAATGCATTTCCCGTGCCTAACCAATCTGCGCCAGATAATATTTTATCTCCCTCTTTTGGATTACCTAGTTTCTCTGACAGTTGTTGGACTGGACTAAATCCACAAATTAAAATGATTAAACCTAAAATCATTGTTGCTGATACTGGATACGTCACAGCTTCGGTTACCCACATAATAACGGCAAACGCTAAGATGGCAAGTGCTCCTTTTGCCATTATTGGTAACCCTGCCGGTGTTGGTAATAACAAGATAATTAATAAAATGGCAAAGCTTATAATAATCCAAATTGGCTTATAACCACTTTTACTCTTTTTTTCCTTTTTATTTTTTAATAGGTTGTTATTCTCCTGTATAGCCTGCACTTTTTCCATAGTTACCACTCCCTTAATTCGTCAAATTCAGTATATCAAGAAAGCGCTTCATCTATGATGAAATGTGACAAAATACACAAAATATTCACTTTTCATATTATTTTAAGCATAAAAAAACTTTGTGATAACGTCTTACTGACTATCACAAAGTCTATGTCATTCTTAACAAAATTATTTAACCAAAAATTTCACGATTTAAGCCAAAAACATATAATAGCGTAAAGAATGTAGCCCCACTTAAAACGGTCAAAATTAAAGATAAAATAAGTGTTCGTTTAAAGCGATTAATAAAAGCTATGAATAAAATACCTAAATTGTATGCAAAAAAGAGTCCGAATAAAGACATTGTCACTTTAATGTTAGTATAAAATATATTAAATAGCAGTACGATAATAGCAAAAACTGTATAAGGAATCGTAATACATCTAAATTCAAAACGAATTTGTTTCGTACGTTTATCTTCGTTATTCATGGTCAAACCCTCCTATTTTTATTATAAAACATAAAAAAGTAAACGCCTATGTCATAACTGTGACAAAACGATATTATGTGAATTGAATCATATCAAGTTGATTACGTAATCTATCTGTATCCAATGACTCTCCAATGGTAACGATAGTCATCGGTACGTCTTTATAGATAATGCCATAATCAGGTAAGCCCATTGCATATTGAAATTCATATGTTACTTCTGGTAGATCTCTAAACTTCACAAATCCTTTTAAGCGAAGTACACTATCTGGCAAACGCATAATAAATTGATAAAATAACTGACGGTCTATTGCTGCTGTAAATGTATACTGCATCGACTGAATTCCATGATGATGTATATGTTTATGCTGAATTTCATTATGTTGAATCACTTTACCGTTGATCTGTTCATCATTAAATTGACTATAAGTGGTAATAATTATAGGCGCTTGTGGATTGAGTTTATTTAAATTTTCTTTAACTTCGTTAAGTGCTTCTTCACCTATTAAATCAGTTTTATTTAGTATTATCGTATCACTATAACGTAATTGTTCTTCTAATAACTGAGTTGTTGAAGGACTATAGACTTCTTTTTTAGTGAATCTTTGTGCATCTACAATACCAATAATTGTTGGTTCATGAACATTTTTTATTATTGTAGGGTCTTGGCAAGCCGAATAAATCTCAAGGGGATGCGCTAAACCAGTTGCTTCTATAAGAATATGACTCGTATCTGTTTGATCAATCAACTGTTTCAATTGGTTAACTAAATCGTTATTTAAATCACAGCATACGCAGCCATTAATTAAAGAATGAATGGAAACATCATTTCCAAGTAATAAACTATCAACGTCAAAAGATCCAAATTCATTCATTATAATTGTTATTTTCTCATCTTTTTTTAATAATTGCTCTATATAATGTTTTAGAAATGTAGTTTTACCACTTCCTAAAAAGCCATTTACGATTGTAATTGATACTTTTTCATTTTTATTATTTATCATTTTAAAATCTCTTTTCTTTTTAAAATTAATTTGAATATGATAATATATGTATTTATTTTAGATTACACTTGATTAAAATAGAAATATCTTCTAGAATTTAAACATACTTTAATTTTAGCATGGCATTGAGACGAAGTGTGTTGCAAGTTATATTTTATACAACATAGACGAAATTTAATCCGAAACATAGAGAGACGGATAGAATGTCTGGAGGAGAACTTTAATGTCTGAACAACATAATTTGAAAGAGCAACTCTGCTTTAGTTTGTACAATGCACAAAGACAAGTTAATCGCTACTATTCAAATAAAGTCTTTAAAAAATACAATCTTACGTACCCACAATTTTTAGTGCTAAGTATTTTATGGGATGAATCTCCTGTAAATGTTAAAAAGGTAGTTACAGAACTAGCTTTAGATACTGGTACTGTATCACCTTTATTAAAAAGAATGGAACAAGTTGACCTCATCAAACGCGAACGTTCTGAAGTTGATCAACGTGAAGTATTTATTCATCTTACTGAGAAAAGCGAAAAATTCAAACCTGAATTAAGCGATGCATCTCAAAAAGTCGCGAATGCTTCTTCTTTAAGTAATGATGAAGTACATGAACTCAATCGTCTATTAGGGAAAGTCATTGATGCTTTTACCGAGTCAAAGTAAAATGACATGCTAATACTAAGCCAATTAAAGTTATTCGTTTCGAATCAAATTACTATATATTTATCAATAACGAAAAGCCTGAGTTATCTATAACAGATACCTCAGGTTTTTCGTTTTAAGACAACGTATGCGTATATTTAAATATTGTCTAATTCATTTTTAATAAACGACTTAAATAATGGTTGCCATGACTTAGTTCATCATAACTTCCTTGTTCTCTAATCTGTCCATCAATAAGAACAACTATCTTGTCGAAATATGGCAGTAATTTTAAATCATGCGTTGCAATTACCAGTGTTTCAACTTGTTCATCAATCAATTGCATCACTTGTTTAGTATTATCCTCATCTAATGCAGTCGTTGGTTCATCTAATAACCATATTGAGGAACCTTTTATAAAAAGTCGTCCTAATGCAATACGTTGCACCTCACCACCTGATAATGTGTTTCCATCTAAAGTGATTGTTTTTTCTAGATCTAGATAGCCTAAATTGAGACTCGTTAAGACACGTTGAATGACATCATCATTTTTACTAGAGAACATATTGTAACGTAATGTACCATCAAATAATTGTTGTGATTGTAAAAGAACATTAAGCTTTTCAAAGCGAATGTCTTCATCTAGTTGTGATATGTTCTGACCATCGAGAGAAACTTGTCCTTTATCGATATCGTACAAACCACTCATGATTTGTAATAATGTACTTTTTCCTGAACCAGATGGTCCAACAATCGCTACTTTTTCCCCTTTTCCAACAGTTAAATTAATATTGGATAACGTTGGTATTTCTTGATGTTCGTAACTAAATGATACATTCCTAATATTGTATACGTTACTCTGTTTTGTTACCAATGATTGCTTAGATTGATCTACTGGATATGATAGAACATCATTTAAACTATTTAACGCTTCATCAGTATCTGCTTTGTAATATGCAAAGTTACTCATAGGCACTGTTTGTTCGAATAAAGTTAACATCATCAAAACAATACTCGTTAAATACACAACATTTAATTGTCCTTCTTTAACTTGAATAAATCCTAATGCTAAGGTAGCAAATATAGCGATCATTGCGATTATATTTAGCATATAATCATATAAAGTTAAAAATCGCGCTTCTTTCGATTGCATTTTGTCATACGATTCTAATGCATTCATTAAATCTTCACGATAGGCTTCTACATTGTTAAAACGATCTAACTCAGCATAGCCTTCTTTGTAATCGTAAAATTGGGTAATCGTAGTTTGTTGCTGTTGTGCAACTTGTTGCTTTAATTTGCCTACACGTTTAGCACTCAACCACGGTACAAGCCAAAGTGAACAGAACATACTTATAATGATAACTATAGCATGCATAACACTAAAATATACCAATGTTACTGCTGCAATAATTGCTGTGAAACCAATGACAACCGGTGGATAAAAGACTCTTAAATAGATGTTTTGTAAAGCTTCTACTTTGCTTATCATTTTAGTCAATAAATCAGCGGATGAATATTGGCGATATAAATTAGGTACTCTAGGGATTAATTTTTCTAAAAATTGAACCCGAACATCTCGTAACATTGTAAATGTCGTTTTGTGTGATAGTAAACGCTCCCCATATCTTGCAATCGCACGTATAAACCCGAACAACTTAACCGATACAACTAACACCATTAATGCATATAAAGGTGCGCCTAAAGCACTTTGAGTTACCATGTAACCACTTAAGAAGAACATTGCTAATGCAACGACACTCCCAATAACACCCGTCAATATTGCTAATATTAAATCTTTGTCAGGTCGAAATCGAATTTGTGGTTTCACACTAAGTCACCACCTTTTTCAAGTCTTACAGAAATCGTTTGATCATCTTCAACTAAGTAACCATCTTTTATAAATAATCGTCGCGTTGCTTGACGAATCGTTGAATCGCGATGGGCAATCATAATCATCGTTACCCCTTCAAAATGTTGTGCGACTACTTGTTGAATAACAGTTTCAGTCTCTAAATCCAGGCCAGTGGTAGGTTCATCAAAAACAACAATATCAGGATTCATTAATAACACCCTTGATAACTCAATACGACGCATTTGTCCGCCTGATAGCATTTCTCCACCTTCACCTATTCTGCTATGAATACCATTTTTTAGAGACATTACCTTTTCTTTTAGTCCAACCATCTCTAACACATGAAGAATTTGGTCGTCATCAACTTTTTTAAACATTGCTATGTTGTCTTTAATTGATGCTGAAAAAATATAAGGATTTTGACTTAGCATTCCAATTTGATTAACACATTTGTAAAAAGATACATGCCCACTCGTCGGACGTACTATTTGAGTAAGTAATTTGGCTAAAGTCGTTTTACCTGCACCACTTGGTCCTACAATAGCTACATTTTCACCCTTATCTATCTTGAGCGATATATTACGAATGGCATAAGAAGGACTATTCGGATACTGATAATTGACGTTGCGCATCTTAATAAGAGATTCTTGTTGCTCTTTTACTATTTCTTGATTAGTAAGCGGTGTGTTTTCAGAATCTAAAAATTCAAAAACTACATCACTTGCACCCTCACTTTGTTTACCTGTGTGGAAAGCTTGTCCTAAATCTTTAATAGCATTATAAAATTCAGGAGCTAATATAATTGCAATAGCTGCTGTTTTAAAATCAATATTATGAAAGACAACAAGACTTAATGCTGCTTCTAATGCAACCAATCCAATACCAAGCATACTTATGAATTCGAGCATCAAACTTGATAAAAATGCACTTTTTAATATGCGCATCGTTAAATCTCGAAATTGTGTACTATCTTCATATACTTGCTTTTTCGTGTGGGCTGTCTGTCTAAAAAGTTTAAGTGTAATGAGTCCCTTAGAAACATTAAGAAAACGTTGACTAAACTGATTTAAATACGTCATTTGATCTTTTGATTCATCACGTGTTTTAAGTCCAAAAATAATATAAAAAAGTGGAATAAAGGGTGCTGTAACTATCATTATTAATGCGGTATTTAAATGAATAAAACACATTGCTATGATAATCATTAAAGGGATCATCATAGATTTAAAGACCTGTGGCAAATAATTTTTAAAAAACGGGGATAGTCCGTCTATTGTCTCTGTTAAAATATTAATTTGCGTTCCTGTTGCAATAGTTGATTCTTTCAAAACAACTTCTCGACGCAATTGATGTTTAACTTTGCCAGCTAACATATCACCTAATCGTAAATTAATCATATTCAATGTTGCTCTAAGAATTAAAACGATTAAGATGATAATCAATAGTGAATTTACAGAACTCAAATGATTGTAAAGCACTCGATCTAAAAAACTCGCAATACTTATATTCTGAACCACTACTGTTATTGCTAAGAACATACTTACAATTCCCATAGATAATGGAAATACTTTATATTTAAAGACTAAATTCATTAGTTTTTTCACTTTATCTTCACCTAATTTATTATTATAAAAGGTTCTCAATTGTTTATCATTTAATATCTTTTAAAAAACAGTGACAAAATAATGAACATACAATCTCATTCTTAAGTCCGTTGCGGTAAGTTAGTTATATCAGTAAATTAGTAAAGGTACTGCGATATATTTTATATAAATTCAATTATTAGTTATCTCATTATTATTAGCGTTGATTTGATGCGTTATGATATTATAGAAAAGTGAATTTTGACAACAATATATTTAAAGACAACAATATTTTAAATTTTTAATAAAAGAAAGAGGTTACTTATGATTATTATCGAGTTTATAAAGGGCCTTATCTTAGGTATTGTCGAAGGTTTAACTGAATTTGCTCCAGTTTCATCTACAGGTCATATGATTCTAGTGGATGATATGTGGTTAAAATCGACTGAATTTCTAGGTCCTCATTCAGCTTTTACATTTAAAGTCGTAATTCAATTAGGTTCTGTTTTTGCTGCGGCATGGGTGTTCCGTGAGCGTTATTTCGAAATGTTACATATTGGCAAATATAGAAATAGTTCAATAAACGAGGAGTTTCGTTCTAAACCACGTCGATTAAATTTACTACACGTATTAGTCGGTATGATTCCAGCTGGTATATTAGGTGTGTTATTCGACGATTTTATTGAAGCGCATTTATTTAGTGTTCCTACTGTAATGATTGGTTTATTCTTAGGTGCAATTTATATGATTATTGCAGACAAATATAGTAAAAAAGTTCAAAACCCTAAGTCAGTTGACCAAATCAATTATGTTCAAGCATTCGTAATTGGTATCTCTCAAGCGGTAGCAATGTGGCCTGGTTTCAGTAGATCTGGGTCTACGATCTCAACAGGTGTCTTGATGAAGTTAGATCATAAGTCTGCTTCTGACTTTACCTTCATTATGGCTGTACCTATTATGCTAGCTGCAAGTGCACTATCATTAGTTAAAAACTATCAATATATTGAACTTGCACATATTCCATTTTACTTAATTGGATTCTTGGCTGCCTTTATTGTTGGCTTGATTGCAATCAAAACATTCTTACACTTAATTAATAAAGTTAAGTTAGTACCATTTGCAATTTATCGAATCGTATTGGTAATAATTATAGCCATTCTTTACTTCGGCTTTGGAATTGGTCAAGGCATTTCAGGTTAATTATAAATCAATCTAATAATGGCTTTACGCCACATAACATCGTCAAAGATTTAATCTTTGGCGATTTTTTTAGTCAATGAGCTGACTAAAACACTCTCTTAACCTACCTAGTTTTACTCAAGTTAATATAAGGGTTCTAGCTAGTTCCTTCGTTTAGTATGATGTATCATAGGGTAATGAAGATAAATAGTAAATCTAATGGAGGCAACGAGTATGGACAAAAAGAAAATCATTAAAACGGCGATTAATGTTTTACCAATCATTATTGTGCCACTAGTAGTAGAACGTAAGCGTATTAAATCTCATCCTGAGGTACAAAAAGCAACTCATGCAACGTCAAATGCAGGACAAGCGATTGCGAATAAAGCAACAGGTGCAAAAGAGTATTTAGGAGATAAAAAACAAGAATTCGACAACAAACGTGAATTAAAGAAAATTGCAAAAGAAAATGATCCTGAATACATTCAGAAAAAAGGCGAAAAGTTAGCTAAGAAAAACTATAAAGAAGCTGACAAAATGAATAAAAAACTACAAAAAAATATCGAACAACGTCATAAAGAAGAAGAAAAAGAGCGTGAAAAGAACGAAAAACAACGCATTAAAGACATGAAGAAAACTCAAAAATATCAAGAAAAAGTTGGTTTAACTCCTGGGAAACTTGATGATGAGACAGAGAAAAAAGGCGAAAAACTCGAGAAAGATAATAAAAAAGACGTTAATAAGCTAGATAAAAAGCTCCAAAAAAATATTGATAAACGTCATAAAGAAGAAGAGAAATTACAAAAGCAAGAAGAAAAAGCACGCATCAAAGAAATGAAAAAGTTCAAAGATCATGAAGCCGAAAGTGTTGTTACACAAAATAAAAATGAAGATAACAATAAGGCGTAACGCTTTATGACACGTGTAATCATTGATGGAGATGCTTGTCCAGTAGTTGATTCAGTAATTGAATTAACTACTGGGACAGGCATTTTTGTTACCATTTTACGTAGCTTTAGCCATTACTCAAATAAAGTGCTCCCAAATCACGTTGAAACAATTTATATTGATGATGGACCTGATGCTGTTGACTATAAAATTGTAAAGCTTGCTACACCAGAAGACATTGTAATAACTCAAGATTATGGACTTGCCAGTTTATTACTATCTAAAGTTAAGATTGTAATGCATCATAAAGGGCATTTGTATCGTTCAAGTAATATAGATATGTTATTACAACAACGTTATAATAATGCACAGATAAGAAAGCAAGGCGGTCGTCATAAAGGGCCTCCCCCTTTTTCAAAAGAAGATAAAAAACAATTTGAGCGTGCATTTAAATCTGTTATCAAACAACTATAGGAGGAAGAATAATGAAGCGAATTGCAGTATATTGCGGTGCTAGTAAAGGTAAAGACCCCATTTATGTTAAAGAAGCATACGAACTTGGTAAATATATGGCTGAGCAAGGCTATGAATTAGTTTTTGGTGCAGGTTCTGTAGGTATTATGGGTGCAATTCAAGATGGTGTATTAGATCACGGTGGACATGCTATTGGTGTAATGCCTAAGATGTTAGATGAAAAAGAAATCACTAGTCAAAAAGTGAGCGAACTTATTCTTGTAGATTCAATGCATGAACGCAAACAAAAAATGGCGGAACTTGCAGATGCTTTTGTAATGGCCCCTGGTGGCGCTGGATCTCTTGAGGAATTTTTCGAGACTTATAGTTGGGCGCAAATTGGCATTCATGAAAAACCAATTGCCGTTTATAATTTAAATGGATTCTTCAATCCACTTCAACAACTTATAAATAGTATGATTGAAGAAGGATTTATTGATGAAAAATATAAACATTTAGCACCTTTATATAATTCTAAAGAAGATTTAATTAATGGGTTACTTAATTTTAAACCCCTAGGTATACGTACATACGATTAATTATAAAGCGACATGTTTTGGACTATTATATTTATAAAAGTGATTATTTATCACATAATATAACCATCCAATCTCATGTCGCTTTTAATTTTATATTGATAATTGTTTATAATAACGTACTTGTCTTTTTAACATATGATATTTGCTTAACTCTGGTAATTCAAAATGGTCATATAATGTCATGCCAATTTTTTCCATTACTTTTCTAGAAGGCAAATTATTTTCTGCAGTAAAGCTATAAATAGCTTCAATCCCCTTTTTTTTGGCAAATGCTAACACAGCTGTTGCACCTTCAGTGGCAAGTCCGTTACCCCATACTTCTGGAATAAGACGCCATCCAATTTCATATAGTGGTAATTCCTCAAATGGGTATTGGCTATCTTGAGGTATATAATTAACCCCAATAAAACCAAGCCATTCGCCAGTTTCTTTAAGTTCAACTGCAAATAAGCCTATACCGTTTTCTTTAATAATGTCATCCATTTTTTTCATATCTAATTCAGAACGTCGATAACTTAATAAACTTGGAAAATAGCGTCGCACTTGAGGATTAGCATTCATCTTTTGAAATGGCAATAAATCTTCTTGCTTCCAGTCTCGTAATTTAAGTCTTTCTGTTTCTATATATGTAGCCATTTTCAACACCCCATTTTAAAGAAATACATGAGTAAAAAAGTGCGATATGGATATAGACCATAGCACACTTTATCCGTCTTTAAATTTGATTGAGTAACTAATTAACCTCTAGATATATAACTAACGAGTTCAATGTGTACTGGAATCTCTTTTAAACGATCACGTTGATCTTTAGGTGCAACAAAAGTTGCATCTACAAAGTCATTACGATGGTTAAGTTTAAATGTAGCTACAAATGTGTCAGTATCAGATTCAAAGTTTGGTAAGTGTGCAACCACACGTTTGATTTCACCAGTAGAATCAACAATTGTACGTCCAGTAATATTTTCAATTTCACGTCCTAATTCAGGTAATGTGATTTCGCGCCCTTCTAAAATGTGAAAATCTTGTTCATGCATATGTCATCTCTCCAATGTTATAGTTTATGATTAAACGTTTTTTATGTAGTTATGTTTAATTTGTACAATAATTAAATTGTGAATTGTAAATGATTTAGATTAAGTTTACCCTACATCCATACATGTCAAACTTGACGTATGAGGCTGGCCAAATTGCCTTCATTATTTAAATAAATTTATTAACGGCTACTTGATGATGTATCGTCTGAGCTACTTTGTTCACTTGTAGCACTTTCACCGCTATTTGATTGACGCTCTTGAGTATTACTAGATTGGTTAGATTGCTGTGAATCACTACCACCATTTGTCTCAGAAGTATTCGTTTCGTTACTTGACGTGCTATTTTCAGTGGTACTTTGGCTCTTAGATTGTTTGTATGTATCACTATCTGATGATTGATTTGAGTCACTACTATCACTTTCATCGCTTTCTGAATCATCTTTAGCTGATTCTGTCGCAACTGAATCATCAACTTCTTTTTGAAGCTTTTCACGTTGGTCGTTAAGTTTCTCTTTTTGCTTTTCTAAATCTTTCTTTTGATTTTTCAAATCATCATTTTCTTTTTGTAGTTTTTTAACATCTTTCTCTAATGATGCTCTTTCATCGCTTTTACCGCAAGCAGACAACATAAGTGTCGCAGAAAGTAGAAGTATCAACCATTTTTTCATGCTTTTCTCCTTTATTACGAATGAGTAATATTATTTTAACATGAATTAAGAACCTATTCATTTGTTTACCTTAGGTCTTTACGCATTTTTACATGACTTATCGCATAACCATTCGCTTTATTGAGCTCAATCATTGCATCATTTGTAGCATCAACCATACCTTCAATTGATTTAGCACCCATTTCAATCGCCCAATTTTCTAAAGCAATCTTTAGACGCTTAGCATGACCCAGTCCTCGAAAATGAGGGTCTGTGTATATCATCTCAGTGATTACTTTTTCTTGAACTGCTTCAAAATGCCCCCAAATAAACGAAATTAAGCGCTGTGTGTCTTCGCTCAATTCAATTAAAATTATATCATTACTGTGCTTTAATCGTTGAATAATCATATCTTGACGTAATCCAATTGATAGATGTGTCGCATTGTAATGTGTTTCTCGCTTTTCAATATAATATTCTTGTATCTTTGCGATGGATTCAATCCATAGCATATCTTTAACAGTTAGTTTTCGCATAATGACTTCCTTTATGTTATACATTATATTCTATATTTATCTATGGTATGATTATCCATATTTAACATATAATAATCTATTATTTTTAAAAATAAAATAAGTTTAGACGTTAAGGAGCTTAGTCAATGAAATCCACTGCGAAATTAGCACGTGAAAATAATGTAAAATCATTGCGCCTAAATAATACAGATAGAGAAATCTTTGAAAATTATATGACATATATCCGCGCTGATTTACGCGTCAATCCGCATGACAGTGAGGTAATGCTAAGTCGCATATTAAAAAGATTATTAGAAGCTGAGAATGAAGGTACGTTAGCATTAGAGTTTTTCGAACATAATCCAAAAGCACATGCTAAAAAAGAAATTAAATCATTGCCAAATGAAACGTTTCAAAATATATTTAAGTATATTTTCAGGAATTTTATTTTTTTAATTGGTATTTTTTGTTTCTTTAAAGGCTTTATTGGCTTTTTTATTGGTGGAGATAATAATGAAGTTTACTTGTATACATTTCCGATTAGTGTCATAGCAGGTTTATTTATTATCTTTATGTTTATATTAGTCATATTTAAGACGGTTCAACTTCAAAGTTTCAATAATTCACATTGGGTGTGGTTATTTAATTACACTATTATCGCTTTACTGTTAGTCGCTCTATTTTATGTCTTTTTTATTCCGCAATCATTTTTAGCTTTTGGTCCTTACATACTTATTAGTAATTGGTCATTTATTATAATTTCAGCCATCATTACGCCGATCGCTTTTTATATACAACATCATTTTGTTAACAAGGATTCAAATACTATCTTATAATACGTTGTCACGATGAACTAAGACTTGTAAAGTAGCATTTTATGAAAATAAAAAGGTTAAGCATCTGTATCGTACGTGCGCAATGATGTTCTCAAAAGATGATTTGAAAACTCAAAGCCACTTTGATATAAATGACTTAACCTTTTTTTAATTAGCCTACTAAAAACACATCTATAAAGAACCAAATGACCATAATGAACATAATTAACGCTTGTGCAACCGAACTCGCTAAAAATGCTACTACAGATCCAATGCTTGCTTTAAGTGCTTTTCCAAAATCAAAATCTTGCACTAATTCTACAATGAGCACTGCTATAAAAGGTACAATGATAATACCGAACGGTGGAATGACGAAGCATCCAACAATCACACCTATTAACGCTGCATACTCACCCAATTTAGAACCGCCAAAGCGATTTACAAAGTATTTATTCATTAAAAAGTCAGATACTAAAATAAATACAGTGAACAAAATCATAGCTACATAAAATATCCATGATAACCCATCTTGAGAGAATCCAAATTGATAAATTAAGAATCCTACCCATAGCACAAGTACAGATGGAATAATAGGTTTAATTAAACCTACAAATGCTAAAACAAATGATAATAGTATTAATATCCATAAAACAACTTCCATTACTTAACTTTCACATCCGCTTCCGTATATTTTTGATCTTTCGTAAAGAATATCAATATCATTCCTATGAAAATAGATGTTGCTGAAACGAAGAAAACATTCTCCAATCCAACCCAATGACTCATTGCACCACCTAATAAATTTCCTAACAACTGTCCAATCACCATTGCATTCGCAAATAATGTTGAAGCATAACCTGGGAAATCAGGTAAAATATCTTGGAAATAGCTAATACCTAATCCGAGTAAGATAGCTAAAAATAGTGCTAAGAAGATTTGTCCAATCATCATAGCATAGATATTTTCAAAAACACCAATACTAAAATAGAAGGCACCACCACTAATTGCACCTATGATTAACAACGTTCGAGTAGCCAACTTAGCAGATAACATACCTAATATAACCATAAAGGGAACTTCTAAGCCGGCACATAAACTTGCTAGCGTTCCTACATATCCCTCTTGCTCCTTAAGATAATCTGTGACAAATAGCGGCATATTCATTGTGTACATCCATTGACCTATATGTAATAAAATAAATGCTATAAATGGAATAAATAGTGTTTTATCCTTAAGCATGTTAGGCGCAGTCTTCTCAATATTGGCTGTACCACCAACTTGCTCTTTTGCTGATAAATTTAAATCTTTATAGAAGAAGATTTGTAAAATAAGTGTGAATAATAATATAAAGACGGTGCCGCCAAAAAGTCCAGCATATCCCATAAATTGAATTAAATACGCTCCGATTAACGGACCAAATAAGAAACCAAAAGAAAACATAGAACGTAAAACAGTATTGGCAAATTTAGCATTATTTCTTGAAGATGAAACGTTAATGGATTCACGTGCAGATGCATATAATTGTGGCATTGCTGGAGCGAATAACCCTTGAAAAACAGCGTATACAATAATAAACAACCAAATATTATGAATATAAAAATAAATCGAGAAACTAATAGCCCCCATCATTAGTGCACTAATGATGAGTACTTTTCTATTAATGCTATGCGTATCTGAAAAGCGAGCGACAATAGAATTGACTGTAAATTGACTCACTGCTGCTAGGGCAAGTAAAATGCCGAATTGGTTAGTTGTCATCCCTAGCTCTTTAGTCGCGAATAAGACGAAGTAAGGTACTGTGATGGCAATCCCCATACCTAATAGCATCATATTCACAACAAATAATTTGTAGTTTTTTATATGCAACAATGCTGCAAACATTTTTCTACCTCTATTCTTTTTTTAATTACACATTATCCTAATGATTAGCGAATAAAGTTAAGCATCAAAGTAACAAATGACTCAACTTGAGGGAGTTGTAACATGCTACTGTCATAACTCATAAACGTTGAGCGAATAAGTGGTTGATTGTCGATGTTTACCTTTTCAAATTCAAACATATTTTTATCTATATTTTTCATCATGATTTCCGGAAGAATCGTAACCCCTACACCACTTACTAACATTTCTTTGCATGTAGCAACTTGATCCACTGTTATCGTTGCGTGATAATCTTGTCCAAGATTCTCATTATACCATTCTTTAATTTGATTGATGTAGATAGGATCAGCTTGAAACTCTATGAAAGGTAATTTAGAAACCTCGCTCTTTCTTTCTTTTGGGTAGATAAAATAATGATCATCGTCAAAGAGGTGTGTATTAGTCAAGTTCATTACTTTATTTCCTCGAGTTATCATCACATGATAGTCTCTATGATTTGCTTTAATTTGTTCTGTAGAACCTACTTGAACTTGTATCTCAACATTTGGAAATTGTGAATTATATAAACTTAATACTTCTGGTAATAACGTTTGACCAATCAATGATGAGCAGCCGATTGAAATGGTACCATTCACTTCTCCAATATGTGCTTGCATTTTATCAAAAAATACACGCTCTCGTTTTAACATGTCACGAGCGTGCTCAATAATCATAGCACCCTCAGTGGTAGTGATTAATTGCTTCTTTGTACGGATAAATATGCCTACACCAAATGAATGCTCTATTGCTTTAAGTCGTTGTGTTACAGCTGGTTGAGAAATATATAATATTTCTGCTGCTTTACGTAACGTCTTGGTTTCATCTAATGTAATTAATAATCGATAGTCTTCTATTTTCATAGCTTCCCCCTACTAATGTTTATTCATGAACATGGCTATGAGCAACAAAAAAATTTAAGACTGAAACGAAAACTATATAAACAATGCTTCACATTTACTTATCGTTCCGCTTCGCTCCTAATATTAAAGGCTTAGAGTTCCATCATTTCCCTTTATTTACATGTGGCTTATGATGTTGAATATGTTTTTTATACGTCTTATTATAATTTGGCTTTTTCAACTTACCAACCATCTTGTTATAGCAATACATAATTCGATTATTAACATCATCAAAATTTTCATTGATTTCAATCATCAATTGATGCGCAATCATATAAGCTTCATGATATTGCTTTTTAGTGATTTGTTCATTTTTTAATGCTAATTTCAAATCATTTTCATCAACGAGTTCATATTCTCCAGTTGATGGTAACACAAGCACATCCAAGAATAAATCGAGTGTTCTAGCATTGCCCTTTTGAGTAATATTCTTAATATTGATATCGAAGTAATACTCCAATGGATTTCCTTTATCATCAAACATTGCAGTAATACTATATCGTTTCTTTTCCGGCAAAATCTGCAACCATTGATAATTGTCATCAGCAACAATTATATTCTGGCCTACTACCGTCACCTCTAAAGGTTCACGAACCTTCTTCATCGTGACCAAGCCAATAATACCCTTAAATCTATTATTATTTACCTTAACTTCTATGTAATCACGTTCTAATAGGCGACGCCAGTGACGTTTATCTATATATTTAATTTTCATAAAGCCACCAACTCCTTGTCATTATTATATTAAACTAACTAATTGATGTCATCTTTGGTCGTTTTTAATTGAATTACGCACATAAACATATAAAAATTTTCAATTTTATTTTACTACAACTAATTAATTTTTAGGGAAAATTGACAAAAATACTCGTATTTGATAATTTATGTTTATATTATCTGAAAATTCTAAATAAATTGATAAAGGAGGAACTGCTATTGACTTACAGACCTTTTAAAGCAGACCATGTTGGAAGTTTGTTACGACCTCAAAGATTAAAGGACGCTCGCGCTAAATATAATCAAAATGAAATCAATGGTGCAGAGCTAAAACAAATAGAAGATGAGGAAATCGACCGTATTATAGAGAAGCAATTAGAAATAGGTTTACATAGTATTACTGATGGTGAATTTCGAAGAAGTTGGTGGCACTTTGATTTCTTAGAAAATCTAGATGGTGTCGAAGGTTACACTCCTGATCACGGGCTAGAATTTGAAGGGCTAGAAACGCGTGCCCATAATGTAAGAGTAGTTGATAAAGTTAGATATAATCCTAATCACCCCCATTTTGACCATTTCAAGTTCTTATATGACAGAGTTAATGGACGCGCTACCGCAAAAGTATCAATTCCGAGTCCAAACCAATTATTCCACCCTAACATATTGAATGAAGATATTTATCCAAATATTGAAGACTTTGCTCATGATATTTCTGAAGCTTATCGCCAATCATTGCAACATTTTTATGATTTAGGTGCAAGATACATACAAATAGACGATGTATATTGGGCTAGTCTGACTGACGGTACACATAAAGTTCGAGGACGTCAACGTACAGATGAAGAAAAAGTTCGAGCTCGTGAATTAGCATATAAGGTGGTAAATGATGCTGTCAAAGGTCTTCCAAAGGATTTAATTTTAACTACACACATTTGTCGTGGTAACTATCAATCAACATGGGCAATTTCAGGTGGTTACGAAGCGATTGCTCCGTATTTATTTAAAGAGCACCTGCATGGATTTTTCTTAGAATATGATGATGAGCGTTCTGGCGACTTTGAGCCTTTACGCTATTTTGATAAGGAAGCTTATGCCGTACTAGGTTTAATTACTTCTAAGACACCCGCACTTGAAGATAAAGAATTAATTAAACAACGTATTAAAGAGGCACAACAATACATCTCTCTAGATCAAATATGTTTGAGTCCTCAATGTGGATTCGCTTCAACTGAAGAAGGTAATCAGCTCACAGAAGAAGAACAATGGACTAAATTAAAATATGTCGTAGAGCTATCTAATGAGTTATTAGGCAGCGCTAATTAGCACCATATTGAATTCTAAAAAACACAAAGTTAGATGAACCTAACTTTGTGTTTTTTAGTCTATTGGTCTATGTTTAATAAGGCATATTGTTTAATAATTGCCTCGTGTTGAGGATACATACTGTACAACTCATCTTGTGTGAATAATTCAAAATGATTAAAATCAAATGCTGGTTGGCACATACATCCAACCAAACTATAGCCTTTTCTGTCTGTTAAACTCGATGCAAAAATAGTACCTTTAGGCACTAAATACTGCAATACGTCTCCATTTTCAATTGAAGCGCCTAATTGTACTGATTGATAGTTCCCCTGAGGTGTAATCATATGAATGGTCAAAGATTCACCTGCATGATAATACCATACTTCATCCGCATCGATACGATGAAAATGAGAAATATCACCAGTATTTAACAAGAAGTATATACTACTGAATGGTGCACGTTGTGCCTCATTTGTTGTTTCTCGAATTGTTTCTTTATAATAGCCACCTTCTGGATGAGGTGTTAGATCAAGTTGTTTAATCCAATAATCTGCATTTTTCTTCATTATTTTAAATCCACATTATGGAAAACATTTTGAACATCTTCAAGGTCTTCGAGTGCATCAATTAATTTCTCAAATGTTGCTTGGTCATCCTCTGATAATTCAATATCAGTTTGAGGTAACATTTCAAACTCAGCAACTTTAAATTCTTCTACACCTGTTTGACGTAATGCATCTTGTACATGAGCAAATTGGTCTGGTTCGGCATAAACGATTGTAAGATCTCCATCTTCAATTACATCTCTAACATCAACATCTTGTTCCATTAATGCCTCTAAAATGTCATCAGCTGATTTACCTTCAATGCCGAAAGTAGCCGTGTGATCAAACATGTAAGCTACAGAACCTGATACACCCATATTTCCGCCATTTTTACCGAAAGCAGCTCTCACATCTGAAGCCGTACGGTTTACATTATTAGTTAATGCATCTACGATAAGCATTGAACCACTTGGTCCAAAGCCTTCGTAACGTAGGTGGTCATAATTTTCATCACCAGCACCTTTAGCTTTGTCAATTGCTCTATCAATAATATGATTAGGTACTGAATACGTCTTCGCTCTTTCAAGTACTAATCTTAATGCTTGGTTAGATTCAGGATCTGGTTCACCAGATTTGGCTGCTACATATATTTCTTTACCAAATTTCGCATATATTCTACTTGTATTTTTATCTTTTTGGGCCTTTTTCTCTTTAATATTATTCCATTTACGTCCCATAATGTCATCTCACTTTCATACTCAATAATCCTTATTATATAGCATTAATAAAGCATTGTCTAAAAAGGAAATAAACGCATTGTACGAAGTAAAAATAAGCATAAAAAAAATACTGACAGAATGTCTTTGTCAGTATTCTCGTTCAACATATTAAATTAAATATCTAAGAATTCTTCAACATCATTGAATAAAGCATCGAATTTTTTAACATTCTTCTCATCCATATAGATAAAAATTTTTCTCTCATCTTCAGTTGATCGAACCTTACTTAGTCTTTCTTTTTCTATAAGTCGTCGAATTGAGACTAATAATTTAGTTCTACTTAGCTCTAACTCACTAATTGCTATTTTTAGAAATTTTTGCATTAACATTTGATCTTTAGCAATATGTTCATGAGCAAGTTTGAGCAAAGCCAAATCATTTAATGTCAACTTATATTGTTTATCTATGTACTCTGACAATGCTTTATATTGTTTATAGAATTCTAGTAATTTATTTAATTTGTCATTATTCAATGATTTTTGCACCTCCAAATATAAGCAGACAACTTAATTACTATTATCCTTTATATTTTTAGGTATGTCCTATAACTTTGTTTAGAAATTTTTGTCGAATTTACTAACAATGTTAAATATAGTTGTGCAAAACACAATTGAGTAGATTTTATTTTTTTAAAACTTTAACGATATACAACGCATTGTAATTAAGTTTAATTTGAAGGGGTGCATTATTAAAGTTATGTTCTATCATTTGAAATGTTGGATGGATTAAATAATCTAGTTTTCTTAAAAATCGTTTTGACCATTTATGTTTTTTTCTAATACTCTGAGAAATAAGATGATTAATATTACCGTTATAGTCATCGATGAGTTGAATTTGAACTAAATAGGTATCTTTTAATACATCATCTGCAAAATCAATAAATATATCTGTCTGATCATAATTGACTTGCAATGATTCACTTTCTAAAACACGCCAATCGTAAATTAGAACAGTATATTGGTCTTCATCGTCAATTAAGATGTAATTTTCATTAAATAATTTGGGTTTCATACTAATTTCAATGAGTTGCTCTAAAATCGCTCCTAATATCGACTTAAAACCGTTTTCATCGAATATGTGAAGTGCATTAAACAAATTACCACTATGCTTGAAGTTAAAGCCAATTCCGTTAAAATATGACGCTGTTCTCACAAATGTCTCAATTAATAAAGGTGCACTATTATTCAAATCATTATATTTACTATTTAAAAATTTGTGGTTTTCAAAATTTAAAAATATTATTTTCTGATCTTCTAGATCAAATTGCTTTAATATTTGTCTAATATTTTGATATCGTAATATATTTTTCACCAGTAAATGTTCATTCTGTTCAATTAAGTAAGGCATTTTTAGTTGTGCATTATCAATATATAAAAATTCAAAATTAATGCGTTTGATTTGTGATTCTAATGTTTTAAACAATACAGGGTCGTTTAGCAGCTTACTTATTTCTAACCCAAATGAAAATTGTTGCGTTTTATGCTGTATTTTTAAAATGATTCGATAAATGGATTTCAAATTTACTTCATCTAAATCAAATACAAGACCTAATTTATGATTACCACTCGTAGGAAGTTGATGTTCTCTGAAGTAGTTTGCTACATCCTCAAAATTAGACTCTAAAAAATCCGTTAACGTTAAATCTTCCAGTCTAAATACTACATTTAATTCATTAATAATGATGTATTCAAACAATCGTTGTCTTTCATACTTTGTCATTTGATCTTTAATATCACGCATATCTACATTTAGATAAAACTTCAATGTTGAGTGTTCGTAATACAAAGGTCGTGCAAAATCTTGAAAAAAATAATAATCTTATTTCTTCTATAGTATTAATTTGAATCACTAAATAATACGGATTCACAGTAGAACCAATTGTTGAATCTGCGTAGATTATATGTTCATCGTGTTGGTTATAATATTTTTGTTTAATCTTGATTAATTGATTAATGTAGTCAATATTTCCTTCGATTATATTTTCATAATCCATATCAATAGATTTTTCATATCTATCACAGTATCGGTACTCGTTGGGAGTCATGTCAACATAATTTTTAAACGTTTTAGAATAACTTGAAGCACTGCTAAATCCTACTTTTTCGCTTATTAAACTTATCGTGTATTCCGTTGTTAATAGCCATTCAAATGAATTTGCAATTTTTAAAGTATCTACATATGTCTTGAAACCCATATTTAGCAATTGATTAAACTGTGCCGAAAGATTAGATTTAGAAGTAAATAATTTCGATGCTATACCCGTTAGCGTTAATTTCTTAGTTATATTTTGATTAATATATTCTAATATTTCGCTTAATTCACCGTAAAAAGAGAAGTTATATTGATGATTTGCGATTGATTTCTCAATGGCCCCTTCTTTTCCGATAATATCAACAACAGAAGTAATATATGTAGTATCTTCAGAAACTGAGTCTGCGTTTAAATGGTTTAGGGCAAGTTGCAATAATGCGCGTTTAATGGAGTTAATGGACTTAACTAGATTAGTTGAGTATTTATAATTGAAGAAATCAAAATGGCGATCTCTAAACCAATCACTAGCGATATAAAGCATGATGGTTTTTTTATTTTTTAGAATTGAAAAAATATCTGTATTATTAATAACGTAAATGTCATTTTCGACGTTAACAGTTTTAGTAAAGTGCTGAAGTATAAGCTGACCTTCTATCGGAAACAACAGAATAATACCGTCTTGGCAACGTGTCATTTTGTATTCATTCTTAGTCAATATATGAATATTGGTATTAGACATTGATTAACCTCTTTCTAATTCATGATAGTCTTTCTAAATGTTGTACTAATTTCCTTTTGTCTCTTAGCACTATCATAGTGATTAAATGTAAATTTACCACAACATGATAAACAAATCAAAAATACAATTTTTTATAAATTAATTTCTTGTTATTATTAATTTAAGTTATGAATTTGTTAAAAAAATGTCCCGTTATTGCCTCAAAATTCAATCATGTATATAGTAATACGATCAATCATACAATTACTAAACAAAATAAAATCATTGAATGCAACACGTAGACATCTCAAATGTATAGTTTCTCATTATATTCGTTCTTATTTAATTTTTAAAGCGATTTGCAAGTCTTAATACATCTTTTATAATATTCAATAAATTAATAAATAGATTAAAACCCATTTCACGTGGTGAAAAATTCCCCCGCTTCATACGATTAAAATCATACAATGTATATAATAGGAAAAGTATTAAACCTACAACTGTAATAACAGTGTGATATATAGGATTATCAATGAACATGCCAATTAATCCAGCAATAATTAACGCAATTAATGTTACAAATAAATATTTACCAATACTAGAGGCATCATTAATAATAAAATAGCCTAAAATACCGAATACTAAAAATGCACCAATTGCTAATAAGACATTTTTATAAAAAACCTCTGGTCCTAAATTCTGCATATAAGTGGTAAAAGTAGCATATGATAAAAGACCTACAATTATGGCGTAAATATGCGAAATAACCAAACCATACTTACGCGCACGTTGAATAAATAATGTTGCCAAAATAAGTACTAATAATGCTATAGATAAAGGACGTCTCCATTCCATAGGTAAGTATTGTCCGAAGTAACATCCAATTCCAAATATAATCCAATAATACATAAAAAATAGCCATACCTTGGCGTAATCACGCGTTCTATCTTTATCTCGATGTTTTGTCTTCATGTGATGTGTGTTGTTATACGACTGAAACATACAATGAATCTCTCCTTATCAGATATCACTTTTTCAACATGATTGTATCGCATTCTAACTACTTTTCAAAAAATAAATCATTAACAAATGATATGTTTTCTACAATTACATTTACATTAGTTATTAATACTAGACCGCAAAATATGCACTACAATTAAATTTAACACAACCTTAAAGCCTATTGTTGAGCCATTTTGAGCTTAAACCTTTCCACTCATATCATCTTTATTTTAATAGAAATATTACAAATCACTTAATTTTTTTATTAAAATAAACATTCAAATATTTGATGAAGACTATCATATCAATAGATTAGGCGTTTTTACATAATCAGTGACAAATATTAACAATATTACAAGATAATAACAACACCCAAATTGTGTCTCTTTTTTGATAGTATGAATACGTGATATATGTAAATGAATATATAAGATAAATTAATAGTTTAGGAATTTATTAATTATAAATAAAATCAATTTTCTCAAGGAGGACATTTAGTTGAAAAAGTTAGCAGTCGCAGCTTCTGTCGCAACCGGAGCAGTTGCAGTATTATCTAATCACAATGCTGAAGCATCAACTCAACATACTGTAAAATCCGGCGAGTCGCTTTGGAGCATCGCTAGTAAATATAATACATCTGTAGATAGTATTAAGAAGAGCAACAATCTTTCAAACAATATGATTTTCCCTGGTCAAGTTATTTCTATTGGGGGCAGCAGTAATAACTCTAACAATGCCAGTTCAAATGCAACAACTTCTTCATCAACATATACTGTAAAAGCTGGCGATTCTTTATATGCAATTGCTAGTAAAAATGGTGTAACTGTCAATGCATTAATGAAAGCCAATAATTTATCAGGTTACTTAATTACACCAAATCAAAAATTAAAAATACCTAATGGTTCAACTACAACACCTAGTAAAACAAATCCTAGTACAAACAATAATGTAGGCGGAAGTGGCGGTTATTCTAGTCCAACATTTAGTCACCAAAACCTATATACTGCTGGTCAATGTACATGGTACGTATTCGACCGACGTTCTCAAGCTGGTAAACCAATTAGTACTTATTGGTCAGATGCAAAATATTGGGCAGGTAATGCAGCAGCAGATGGTTATACAGTAGATCATAACGCAACTGTAGGTTCGATTATGCAAACAACTACTGGCTACTATGGACACGTAGCTTATGTTGAACGTGTTAATGCTGATGGTAGTATCTTAATTTCAGAAATGAATTATGCTAACGGACCATATAACACTAATACTAGAACAATTCCTGCATCTGTAGTTTCAAGCTACAACTTCATTCACTAAGAAATTAAATATAGAGTATAAGAGCAGCTAATTAAGTTAAATTGGATTGCTCTTTTTTCTGCATTAAAAATAATACTATTTAATAAATCATCCCACTGTTTTAACTTAAATTCAAAGAAGGTTTAAACTATTATGTCTCATTTCATATCTAACAAAGAAGGGAGTGGGACAGAATTCTTTTAAAATTCGTCGTCCCACCCCCGCAAGGATGACTAGAACTGAGAAAAGCTTGATTTAAGCGCCTTCTCAGTTCAGTCAGCTACTGCGAATTTGCTAAATAGCATTATTATATTATTTATGTCCCAGATTGTTCCTTAATATTTTATTATAAGAAAATGTTCATAACCCAGAATATCAATGCTGCTAAAAGCGCAGAAATTGGTAATGTAATAACCCATGTAATAATCATACGTTGTGCAGTGTTCCATTTAACACCTTTAGCTCTGTTAGAAGCACCTACACCAAGAATTGATGATGATACAACGTGTGTCGTAGATAATGGGAAGTGTAATGATGAAGCTACAAATATTGTTAATGCTGATGATAAGTCAGCAGCAGCACCATTTGCTGGGCGAATTTTCATAATGTTTCCGCCTACTGTTTTAATAATTTTCCATCCACCAATTGCAGTACCTAGACCCATTGCAGTTGCACAGGCAACTTTTACCCATAATGCCGGCTCAACGTTTGTAGGATCTTGAATATTAGCAACGATTAAAGCTAATGTAATGATACCCATTGATTTTTGTGCATCGTTCGTACCATGTGAGAATGATTGTAATGCTGCTGTAAATACTTGGAAGAATCGGAAATTACGATTCGCTCGAGTAAGGTTAGCATTTTTAAAGACAATTTTAACAATTGTGTACATAATGAATCCGACACAAAATGCAATAATTGGTGAAATGATTAAAACAATAATAATCTTAGTAAAACCTTGATAGTGAAGTACACCAAATCCTTGTGCTGCAATCGCTGCACCAGCGATTGAACCTATTAATGCGTGAGATGATGAACTTGGAATACCATAAAACCATGTTAATAAATTCCAAATGATTGCTGCTAAAATAGCGGCTAATACAACTACTAACCCATTATGTAACTTAAATGGATCAACAATGTCTTTTGTGATTGTACCGGCAACACCAGTAAATGTTAAAGCACCGATAAAGTTCATAATTGCCGCTAAAAATATTGCAGTTCTAGGCGTCAAGGCACGTGTCGATACTGCTGTAGCAATCGCGTTGGCTGTATCATGGAATCCATTGATAAAGTCAAAGATTAAAGAAAATATAACGATAGCTATAGTGATAATTAATACATATTCCATAAATTAAAACTCCCTTAGCTATTTTTCATAATAATCGTTTCGAAATTATTTGCTACAACTTGACATTTATCTGCGATTTCTTCCATGCTTTCATAAATATCTTTTATTTTAATTAGTGTGATTGGATCTGTTTCACTGTTGAAAATGTGTTTAATAGATTGACGTAAAATGCCATCACAATTTGTTTCAAACTCTTTAATATTAATAGAATGAATGCGCATGTGAGATAACTTCTTCTCAACTAATAAACCAACAGCTAATTTCATTTCCGCTACTGCTTTTTGAATATTTTCTACGAATTCTGCCATGTATTCATCTGTATATTCAATTGAATACATTTCAAACATTGCTGATGTTTCTTCCATTGCGTCAAGCACGTCATCGATTGCATTGCATAAAGATAAAATGTCTTCACGTTCAATCGGTGTGATAAATGTTTGATTTAAATCCGTAATCACTTGATGCATTAATTCGTCACCATGTGACTCATAAGTCTTGATATTGTCAGAATAAGCTTTTAAATCTAAGTGCGTATTGAAATCCATTTTCCCGAATTCAACTGCAGCACGGTCCAAATTAAATACCATTTCCTCTAATTGAACCATGAACTTATCCTTTTTCTTAGTAAACATTATAAAGCCTCCATTATAGCGATCGTTTCCAATCACATTTGTAAATTTTTATTATTGTAAGACAACTTTAGATAAAGAATACATTTACAATAAGAACATTTCAAAAGTCTATTTTCTGACTATTTGTAAATTTTATGTAAATATAATGTTTTACTGTTATTCACGTAATACTCCATTACTGAATTTGTCCCTATTTGAAAATATCACAAAATTTACATAACCACAATTACATTTACAAATTCTTTACAAATACGAAATATTAGATAAACATTGGCTTAAATTGAGTGATTGATAGTTCTTTTAGAGTGATTATAGGCGATAACTGCAAAAATACTATAAATGATTGTATAAATACCCATTACAACGAAAATAGGAACTTTATTATCAAAGCCTATAACCTTCATAAAGACCACTGCCGCAAAGTAAGAATGTAGTAAGGCAATAATTAGTGGTATACTAAAATTAAATGCCACTTTAAGTTTTAACCCTTTAGCCATGTCTTTTTGAATAAAACCTAATTTACGTAATACAGAATAACTTTCTAACTCATCTTCTGTTTCATCAATTTGTTTAATGTAAATAATACACCCTGTAGCGATTAAAAATGCAATTCCTAAAAATGATGTTACAAATAATAATATTCCAGTCAAACTTGATACTTCACTCACCACTTCACTACGCGTTTGAACATTACCATCAAGATCCTTTGTTATACTCTCAAGTTTTGGTATATCTCTGTTATGTTTTAAATCAAAAGCATATTGTGAAACGATGTATTTATTTTTCGCATGTGCTTTCAAATAGTTATAATCTGTATCATTTAAAACTAAAGTAGGACCTCCTAAGTCAATACTCTGTTTAAAATAAATTTTATCCATCACTTTATTCAATTTAATATTTACATGATGCTTTTTAGTTCCTATAGAAGCTGTACCATGCGGTGTATGTTTCGATAAATCATGAATTAACCCTTCAGGCATAATTAAATTAGCCTCACCCTTCTCTATAGAAACATTAGGGAAATATTTTTCACTCGTTACAGTAATCGCGTATGGTTGCACCTGATTTTTATCAAATAAATGATCTTTGTATAGTTGAGAATAAACAACTTGTTTAAAATCGTAATGGTAAGGAATATGATGTCGATTTAATTCAAAACCTAATTCATTAGCTACTTTCTCTTCTTTAAGTGTAACCTCATGAGGAGATTCTAATAGAATTTCATTTGTTAAAGAACCTCTACTAATCGCAGCGAAACACAGTACAGATACAGTTATTGCTGAAATGATTGCCATTACAGTTAATGAAAATGCATTTTTTCTAATTCGAAACATGAGTGATGATGTAAAAATAACATCATTTACAGAAACATTACCACCTTTAAGGTATCTAATCGTCTTTAAAATGAGAGAAATCGTACTTCGAAAGAAAAAGTAAGTTCCTAAAACAGTAAGAATTAGAATAACAAACGGTAGTATCACATCATCTACAATCTCGACAAAACGCGTCGATAAATAATAACCTGTTAATATCAATACAATACCTAAAACACCTAATATAACTTCACCTAATGTTAGTGTAATATGACTATCTTCTTTACTGTCTTGAGAGGCCATTAAACTTTTAATTGAAGATTTGCTTAAATAAATAGACGCTTGAATAATGATAAGTATATAAGCAATGACAAGTATAAATAATGTTTGCGCAATCGCTTGAAAACTAAAAATGATTGATACAGAAGTATGTATACCTAATAATTTTAAAACAATCATTAATAGTATTTTTGATCCTAAAATACCGATAATCATACCTAATAACGCGGTTATAATAAAAATAAATAATTGTTCAAGCATTAGCATATAAATAATACTCTTTTTACCTAAACCAATCGTTTGCAATAATCCGAATTCATAGCTACGTCGTTTAATAAACAACATATTCGTATACATAATAAATACAACAATAATGATAAATAAAAAATAACTTCCCACTTGTGTTCCTTGTTGTATCATTGACAACGATTGATGCACATTTAAATGATGCACATACTTAATTGTTATAAAACTAAAAAACAACACGATACTTAATACAAGTGAAAAGATGTAAATCGCGTAATGAATTATATTCTGTTGAAAGTTCTTCCATATAATTTGACTAAAACTCATACATCATGCCACCTAATATACTTTGCGCACGTAGGATCTCTTTGTGAAAGACATTTTTATCATCTTCACCTTGATAAATTTCAGTAAATACCTGCCCGTCTTTTAACATAATCACACGCTCTGAGAAGCTTGCTGCCAAAGGATCATGCGTTACCATTACTATCGTTGCGTTATAAAGTTCATTGATTTTTTGAAAACGTTGTAATAAATCGCGAGTATTTTTAGAATCAAGTGCCCCTGTTGGCTCATCCGCGAAAATAATCTTAGGATACGTAATAAATGCACGCGCTGCGGATGTTCTTTGTCGCTGTCCACCAGAAATGTCTGATGGATATTTATCACTAATTTCAAAAATATTTAAAGCCTGCGTAATACGTTGATAGCGTTCATTCATTTCTTTTTTATCTAACTTTTGAACTGATAAAGGTAACATGATGTTTTCTTTAACTGTTAACGTATGTAATAAATTATATTCTTGAAAAATAAAACCAATATCTTTTTTTCTAATTTCAGACAACGCTTTATTAGATAATTTCTCTAATTGTTGACCATCTAAAATAATAGAACCATGTGTTAAATAGTCAATTGAACTTAACACGTTTAATAACGTTGTCTTGCCTGATCCCGATGGCCCCATGATAGCTACAAACTCTCCCGCTTCAATTGACAGATCTATATCTTTTAAAACTTCTTGTTCAGTTTGTTTATTTCCATAAGTTTTGGCAATTTGCTTTGCCTGTAATATTGCCACGGTTTTGTTCACCTCGCCATTCATTTTATCTACATGTGCGTTTACTATAGAAATATCGCACTACTTTAATCAGTTTAATTATAAAAGTTATCGCTTTTGATGAAATGAAGATGGAGTAACAAATCTAAGTTTTAAGGTTACATTGTTGTCACTTGGGTCATACGGGCCATCAATTCATTCTGTTTTGGAAAAGTTAATACAAAAGTAGTCCCTTGTCCTACTGTAGATTCTACTCGAACATTAATACCTAATTGATCTTTTACACTGTTAACCAGATATAGCCCTATTCCTGAAGAAGTTGTTTCATTACGATTCGCAGTCGAAGTGAAACCACGCTCAAATATACGTGGTAAATCTTTGTGACTGATACCTCTACCAAAATCTTTAATTTCCAATGTTACATGACCATCATTTGTATAAGAACGAATAATAATATCTTGTCCTTGAGAATATTTTAATGAGTTAGATAAAATTTGGCGAATCATCATGCGACACCATTTTACATCCGTGTATACATCTAAGTTTGTTTCTAAATCCAAATCATAGCCTATACCTTTGGCTTGGCTAATGTGACGTGTTAATTGGATCTCATCAATCACAAGACGCTTCAGTGATGTCTCTTCAAAATACATGTCTCTATTTTTAGACTCTAAACGCGTTAAATAAAGTTGCTTATCTAACAACTCATTAATACGTGCCCATTCATACAATAATGACTTTTTACGTTTCCCCTCTTCTTCTTGATCGATTAACAACTTCATCGCTGTCACAGGTGTTTTAATATCATGAACAAATTCTGTTAGAGATTGTTCTGTCGATTGTATGTGTAATTGTTGTTCAACAACACGTTCCTTTTGACTCGTTAATTTGCGATAAAGATAATTAACAACTTCCTTTTGAAACGGATCTTCTGCTAAATCTTTATGCTTAATTTCTTCAATTTCTTTATTATTATATAAATGTTGATATAGCTTTACTTCTTTTAAAAAAGTAAAAATTAAAAACATCGCTGTAAGACCGAGATTTAACGTTACTATAAATCCTATACTCTCGATGGAAATATCATAATCAATGTAAGTCATACCTAATAAAATCAGATGTAGAAACACAATCCAAAAAATCCAGTTACTTCGCGTTTTGAGGAATAACCAAAACCATTTCAAGTTACTCATGTGCCATATAACCTTTACCTACTTTAGTTTCGATCTGTGTATCCATACCGATATCAGACAATTTTTTACGCAAACGGTTAACGTTAACAGTTAACGTATTATCACTTACAAACGCTTCATCATCCCATAGCGCAGTAATTAAGGTATCTCTAGTAACAATTTGATTTTGCTTTTGAATTAACATTTCTAAAATAATCATTTCAGTCTTCGATAAATAGATAACTGAATCACCTTTTTGAATACTATCTTTTGATAAATCCACAAGTGCATCTTGCCAATTCAATGTTCTCTTTTCTTCTGCTCCAAATTCATAAACACGTCGATAAATAGCTTGCAATTTAGCTATTAAGACGTTTGTATGGAATGGTTTTTGCATATAATCATCGGCTCCCAATTCCATGCTCATGACTTGGTCCATTGGATTATCACGTGATGATAAGAATAAGATGGGGACATTAGATACTTGCCTAATCTTTCTACACCAATAAAATCCATCGTATTTAGGTAATTGAACATCCATAATAACAATTTCAGGATTTGTTTCTTCATAAATATCCATTACTGCACTAAAATCATCTATACCTGTCACAAAGAAATCCCAATGTTCTAATTCTTTTTTCAGTTCTTGGAAGAGTGTTTGATCATCTTCTACTAATAATACTTGCATCACTTTATCACCTATTATTTTGTATATTTCATTTTTTCCCCTGATTGAACCCGTCCGTTAAAATGTTTAATTCGGCAATCAATTTCAAACCCTCGCATAATCAAACCTTGTAATGGTGCTTGAACGAAGTAGTAAATTGGCCATAGTAATTTCGGAATATAATCATATAAATGAACAATGACTAATCTTGTACCTTTAATTTGCCTAAATTCTAATTTACCTTGTTTCTTTTGATTAGATTTTATCATTGAACCTGAAATCAAGTGTAATGTTATAAGTCCCGAGTCGTCTTCAACTTTTTCCATAATTAATAATGGTTTAGACTTTTTTCGTGCATAAACAATGTATCTATCATTATCTTGATATGTGTGCATGAATGTACCACGTGTATCATTAAGCCATTTCATAAAGTAGTCTACTAGATAGGATAATGTCCATTTCCTAGGTAATATCATTCGCATCGCTGTTCTTATATCATCATATTTAGACATCTGTAATTCAGCATTTATATGTGGTCGTTTAATTTGTGTGTTTGTCTTTTCCACAGGAACGCCGTAATTCTCTAGCCTTTGTACTGTCTCAATATCAAATCGACTACCACTTATATATACTATTTTAGACACACCTTGTTGAGCTGCTGCTCTGGCAAAGTTATCTGCGGCAATCAAATTTAAATCTCGTGCCGTTGCTTGGGTTAATTTTGCTGAATTCTTATTAGGATCTAAATAAAAAACAGCAATATCCATACCTTCCATAGCTTTTACAACATCAGTATAATTATAAATATCTCTTTTCAACCAAATAATTCGATCATTATCTTCTTTTTTAGTATTTGGATACTTTGATAGGGCATATATGTTTGCATCTTTTTCAATAACACTACTTATATACTTACCAATATAACCACTACCACCTGCTAATAGTACATTCGGTTTCATATTTAAGATTACCCCTTTAGTTTAAAAGTTTTTTATTTTATGTATATCTATGATTTATTGCTATAATACCATGTAAGACACAATAGTTTATTAATTTGGGAGGAAGCCTTATGGCTCATATTATTCGTGAAATTAGTATAAAAGACGTTGAAGACTTTATTAAATTATTAAGCAAAATTTATGATGAATCTGAATATACATTATATAACCCGGGTGAATATACGCCCAGCATCTCAAGTGTTAGCGATCGTTTAGAACGCATTATCACTTCTCCAAGAAATACTGTTTATGTTGCAGAGCAAGATGATCAACTGGTTGGTTATGCATTCATTACGACTGAAGATTTTGAGCGTAAACGTCACGAAGCAGTTATCACAATTGGTGTTAGACAACTATATCAGAAACATGGCATAGGTATGGCATTAGTAAATGCGACTGAAGCTTGGTCAATCAACCATGACATTAGACGTATCGAAGCTTCCGTTGTCCCTGAAAACGCGCGCGCAGTTGAACTCTTTAAAGCTGCTGGATTTAATATTGAGGGCGAATTAAAGGATAAGCTTTACATTAATGGTCAATACTTCAATAAATATGTCATGGCCAAACTGCTTATTTAATATTCAAATTTACTATCATTATATTATACTCTAGTCTCAATAATATTAAACAACATTACTAAAATGTTAGATTAAATAATAATACACCTGTTGTATTTAAATAGCACTATCATAAAATATTGGAAATTAAAAAAGGCTTACTTCCTTAATGATTTAACATATAGGAAATAAGCCTTTTATTCTTAGCTATAGTGTTGTAACTAATAAAGTTTGATAATTGTATCATTTCATCGTGGTTAGTAAGGTGATAATGAGAAACTTTTATCCGAACTCGTAGAACCATCAAATGGAGATTGCTGATTTTGTTCTACACCAGATGATGATGTATTTCTACTTAAGAATGCGAGTACACGTTTCATATTCTCTTTAGATTCTGGCTTCTCTAAATGAAATTGATATTGATGATGTAAATGATGTGAACCATCATAGAATAATGTACTAACAGGAATGCCCTCTTCCTTCAACTTACGGTAAAATTCAATATTTTGACTGTAGAAAGGATCAGCATCACCTACTGATAGATACGTTGAAGGATAATCTTTAGTCACTTGATTAATTGTTGACATTTGAGAAATATTTTTAAATTCTGATTCCCATTTTGTTGCACCAGTATAACTATGCATAAACATTTGAATTCTTGGGAATTCCGTTTCTCTAACTGTCTTCATATCATAAAAACCACCGAAAAAGATAGCGCCTTTTATTTGTGATGGTGTAAAACGCTGTTCAAATCCCATTTCACTTCGTAGTGAACTATTTGTTTGCATAGCAACATATTGACTTGTAAGTTGTGCACCGGCAGAGTCACCGCCTATAACAACTTGATCTAAATCAATTGGGAAGCGGTCTTTATTATGCTTAATAAACTGAATTGCATCATCAAATTGAATGAGTGGTGTAGGATATTTATAATTAGGTGCTAAAGCATAGTTAACATTGACTACTACATAGCCTTGTTCCACAATTTGCGATAGCAATGGATTTTTATATTGTTTATCACCTGCAACATAACCCCCTCCATGCATCCAGAAGATAACTGGCAATTTAGTATCCTTGTCTACATCGTCAGGCATCATAATATCAAGTTGGCTTCCAGGAAGATGATTATTATAGGTAATATTTTGAAATAATTTGACGTTAGGATTATTAATTTGAACTTTTTCACGTTGTTGTTTTTTCTTCTCACTCTCTTGTTGATGGTGGTATAGCCCCCAAGCAACTACAACACTCACAATCACAATAATGATACCTGTGATAATCGTCCATTTTTTCTGAGTATTCATTCCCTACGTTCCTTTCAATTGATTATAGAAAGTTTGCTTATTCATTTAATAGAAAAAGCAACCCGTATAATCATACGAATTGCTTTTAAGATTAAAACATTCACTTTCAATTGTAAAGTATTGCTATTTTAAATCTATGCTATATGATCTTTGTTATCACTCTTACGTACATAGTATTTAATTAATACTGCAACTACGATAAACAGACCAACAACACCCATAATGTTATATAAGAAATTAATTAAGTCTGCAAAACCTACAAAGCTTAAAATAAATGCAGCAATCATCATAATAATGATAAAGATGTGATATTTTTTACTATATGGTTCTGTAAAACGTGCTGCGAATGAATAGCATAGTCCTAAGATTGTATTGTACATAACTGTTAACATGATGACAGTTAGAACAAGACCAATCCATGGATGAATAGCATTAGCTAATGTTAATGTTGGAATTTCAACATCTTTAATTTTAGGATATTCAGATTGTAGTGCAAAGTTAATTAAAGCCAGTAAGATAGTGTAAATCACACCGCCAAACGTTGCACCTCCACCTGAAATTTTACGTTTAGAAGCGTCGCCTCCAATTGCAACGACTGTACTAAAGCCCACTGCAAAAGCTAGACCACCGTACATTAATCCTCTAACTATACCCCAAAATACACTTGTTTTATCAACAGTACTGTTAACTTCATTTAAAGGAACGCTACCTGCGAATAAGTAGTAAACGGCAATAAGTATTACCATAATTATTAAGAATGGTGTGACGATACCAAGTGCGCTCACGATTTTGTTAAAGTCTAATAATAATGTTAAATAAATGACAATAGTCATAATTAAGGCACCTAACCACGTAGGTATGCCAAAACTCTCTTGGAATGTTGAACCAGACCCTGCAATCATAGTGACTGCTATACCAAATAAGAAGAATACTAATATATAATCGAAGATTTTACTAAACTTTTCTCCGAATAAATATTTTAATGTAGACTCATGATTCGTAGCTTCAAATGCTGTACCTATTTTAGCAACTTGTCTACCTATAAAACCAAGAATCAAACCTGAAATAAGTACACCAATATAAGACCATAAACCATATGGTGTAAAGAATTGCATAACTTCTTGTCCAGTTGAGAATCCGGCACCTACTACAATGCCGACATAGGCGAAACCAATTTTTACAGCTTCTTTATTTAATCCCATGCGAAAATATAACCTCCTTAAATTTGACACATTGTGCATTATAACGCACTTCAAATAATATGCAACAGTGCATAAAGGTTACGAACCGGCGTTTATCGGCTATAAACACTATGCTATATACGCTTGTTAAGGATTTAAAATTCTTTAAAAATTATTATAATTATCTTATTTTTCATAAATAAGTAACTAGTAAATCATATTTAATTCTATATATGACATATATCACATCTAAATTTTTAAACAAATAATAGTAATAAACATTATAGTAAAATTTAATCGGAACTTTTTGAATGATATAAAACAAAAAAACCAGTAAATGTATCTATTAAACACATTTACTGGTAATATATCTAAACGCTAGAAAGTAATTAGTTAATCAATGAGACAATCATTTACATGCTTATTAATTAGAATTTCCATATTGTTGTAGTTCGTTAATATCAACGACAACATTATCCATGCGCTTAGCTGTTTCTTTAAGTGCATTTCTTGCAACATGATTACTCGGATCTAATTTCAAAATTTGTTTAGCAACTTTGAAAGCTTCCGAATCTGTAATAACAGGTTCGGGAATGGCATGTAATAACAACATTTGTAATAGACTCTTAATTTCTTTACCATTCGTCAATTGAATGGACGCTTGCGCATGGTAATAAGCAGAATCTAATGCCCCTTCTATCTCACTTAGAGGATAGACAAGTAATAGAAATGCTAAATCATGCAATTCAGACGTTTCTTCAAATTTAATCATATCTAAAATACAAGTATAAAACATCATGCTTTCATTTTCATGTGCACATGAAATGTAGGCTTCTTCAAAATCTAGAAAGTCTGCTTTGGCCATTAGTTGTCTAACTTGTTCAAATTCTCCACTTAAAACGTATTCCTTGATGCTGTTTTGCATGACCTTGCCCACCTACTCTTTCGCTTTACTATAATAATCTATTTTATCACAATCATTTGTCATTTTCATTTTATAAATTACTTATTTATAAAATTTATTTTGCGCATTTATTTGATTATTATATTTACGCACATTATTTAAACATTAATCAAATGTATTTTCTTTAAAAGAAGTTTGAGCGACTTCTTTTATCGCTTCATCAGTTGTTCCGCCAACTGAGAGTTTCACTGCAGCAGTAAAACTACCTTCAACTATTGGTGCATCTATCTTCTTAATATGATGTGATCCTTCATACATCTCAATTGCTAAATCTAAATTCATTTCAGAAGAACCTAGATCATAAAAACACAATGCGTCATCATCTAAGTTATTGATAATATTTTGAATATCATCAAATGATGTACCTATGCCTCCATCGACACCGCCGTGAGCTACAACGTTAACATCTTGCGCCATCTGATTGAGCAAAGCTTTAGTACCATTCGCAATGTCTTCACTATGGCTAATAATTATAATTGTTGTCATTCAATGTCATCTCCAATCAGTGCACTTAATACGTAAACCATACTTTGGGCACCAGGGTCGATATAACCTATTGAATCCTTTTTAAAGTATGCTGCACGTCCTTTTGTAGCTTCTATCTCTTTCGTATCAGTAGCAAATTGTTGTAGTATCTCTGACGTAATTGTTTCATCATTTTCTAAAGCTTCACGCGCTCGATCTACAACATCAAACATCGTCTTCTCATCTCGTTGTACTTTACCTCTCTGCGCAATCGCATTAGCAAATTCAGTAACAACAGCTTTTAAATTTTCTTTGTCCATTTCATCATTAACAACATTAGCCATTTTAACAAAGCTAAATCCATATAATGGACCAGATGCACCACCAATATTTGACATTAATGCCATACCAGTAGATTTAAATAGCGATGACATACTACTATCATCTATCTTGTCTTTCAAACTTTTAAATCCACGCAACATATTGACACCATGATCGCCATCACCGATTGCTCTATCTAAATCCGTTAATAATGTTTCTTTCTCTGAAAACACTGCCTCTAAATTTAATAATCGTTGTTTCATATCTTTAACATCCATTTTTAATCACCTCAGTTGAATGTAGTTTTCTTTTTAAAAGTAGCGAGACGTAGTAGGTGCTTGTAAAGCTTTGAGTAGTTCTTCATTATTAGGAAGTAGTGTGATTGAAAAACCTTGCATATCTAATGAAGTCATATAATCACCAACAAACCATTGCGCCACATCTCTATTTTGCTTTTCTAAATAAAGTGAGCAATATTTAGTCACAATATTTAATTCTGATAGTGGTGTACCACCCATTCCATTAACTATAACGATTAAAGATTGCTCTTGATTTTCTTTAAGTAATCGACTTAATAACCGTTCAACGATACTATCGATTTCTTCATAGTGTATTCGTTCAATTCCTTTTTCGCCATGAATACCTATCCCAATTTCTATATCCTCATCATTAATATCAAATCCATATTGGCCTGTTGTCGGAACCATTGGTGGTGTCAGTGCCATACCAATACTTTTAATTTGTGAAACTAATGCTTCAGCTTTTTCTTTAATTTCCTGTAGAGCTAAACCTTGTTCAGCTAGGTAGCCTACATATTTATGAACGCATACTGTGCCTGCAACACCACGTCTTTGCGTTTCTTCAGACACTGATATGTCATCTTTAACGACAACCATCTCTACTTGAATATCTTCCATTTCTGCCATTTCTTGCGCCATTTCAAAGTTCATTACATCGCCAGCATAATTTTTAACAATTAACAACACACCATCACCAGTATCGACAGCCTTAATTGCTTCTAACACTTTATCAGGAGTTGGTGAAGTAAATACTTCTCCGCAAACTGCCGCATCAAGCATCCCTTGCGCAACATAACCTGCATGAGCCGGTTCATGTCCACTACCGCCACCTGAAACAATCGCTACGCCTTTAGATTTCTTTTTACGTCGCACGACAACAGTTTCTGCAATGATTTCGATATCATTATTTGCTATTTTTAAGCCGTCTAACATATCTTTTAAAAAGTTTTCCTTTTGTTTTATTAGCTTTTTCATATGCAACTTCCTCCTTTGGCCTATCAATTTAATTATAAATCAAGCACAATGTATGCGCTATCATTTACATATAAATCGACTTTAATAAAAAAGTGGAAATGGAACAGAATTTATCCTTATTCAAACACAGAGAATTTCAGCGTAAAATTCACTACTAAGGTCTGTCCACTCCCACGAAGATTACTATAATCGTAAAAAGTTTAATATTTAACTAATTAGAAATTATGTCTTGCATATATTTTATACTTCAGTATTACTATTTAATTCATCAATTTTTAAATACTCTTAGATTTATACATTAAATAAATGAAATAAGGTGCGCCTATAATAGCAACTACAATACCAGCAGGTACCCCTGTCGGTTCAAGGATGACTTTACCAATAGTATCTGATAAAACGAGTAAGAAAGCACCTACGATAATTGAAATTGGTAAAAAGAGTTGATGACGTGGCCCAATAATTGATTTTGCAATATGTGGCCCCATTAAACCAATAAATGCAATAGCACCTACAACAGCCACGGCAATTGATGATAAAACAACAGCAATAAAGAATAGAACTACACGTTCTTTTTCAATCTTAACACCGAGACCTTTAGCAATGTGTTCATGTGTATTAATTAAATTCAATACATTAGATTTATATAATAGAAATGGAATTATAATGATTAGCCATGGAATAGTTGCAATGACAAATGTCCAGTCATCGCCCCAAATATTACCACCAAACCAAGTAGCTATAAATTCTGACTGATCTTCATTAAATTTAGACATAAGCGTAATAGAACCACCATATAAGGCTGTCTGCATGCCTACACCAATTAGCACCATACTTGAAGGTGTAATGCCATCTTTCTTATTCACACTAAATAAAAAGATAACAATTGCAGTAGCTACACCACCAATGACACTAATCACTGGTAACACATACACAAAATTATCAGGGTTAATTTGTCCTATTGAAATAAATAATGCTATTGCGAAACCACCGCCAGCATTAATACCTAAAATACCTGGCTCCGCAATTGGATTCTTAGTGACACTTTGAATAATAGCGCCACTTAAACTTAACGCAGCACCTGCTAAAATAGTAATTAACATTCTTGGGAAACGAAATTCCATTAAGATTAATTGATCATAATATTCACCTTGACCTATGAGCGTCTTAAAAAAATGATCAACCGGAATTTTATATTCTCCTGAAGACACACTCCATGTACATGCGGCTAATAATAATATTGAAAAAATTACTAAAGTAACGATTTGTTTTCGTCTTAATTTAGGATGAATCATATTGTGCGTCCTCCTCTTTTAACTAAGTATAAGAAGTAAGGCACGCCGATAAATGAAATAATCGCTCCCACTGGCGCTTCACCTAATATTCGTGCTACAGTATCAGCTAAAATCATAAGTAAACCGCCTGTTAAAGCTGTTAATGGTAATATCTTTGAATAGTCTGTACCTACTAAGAATCTGACAATGTGAGGTACCATCAAGCCAACAAAGGCAATTTGTCCTACCATTGAAACGGCTACCCCCGCTAATATCATAGTTAAGAATAAACTTACTCCACGAATCAACGTGATATTTTGACCCAAGCCTTTAGCAAGTGTCTCTCCTAAATTTAAAATCGTTAATTGTTTACTCATTGCTATGATGATAATAATAGCAATGATAATAACAGGTCCGCTCCACATAAGTTGTTTCCAAGTCGTACCTGAAACACCGCCAGCAGTCCAGAAAGTAAGTGTTTGATTCAACTTAAATGTTAAAGCAATACCTTGACTCAAAGCTGTTAAAAGTGCACTTACAGCAGCACCTGCTAAAATGATTCTCATAGGATTGAAGCCATCACGTCTAGAGCGACCTATCGTTAAGACAATAAAGCCACCCAACATCGCACCTAAAAACCCTGCACACATGAGCATTAAGAATGGTGCTGCCGGATAAAAAGCAAATGTTAACGCCAATGCAAATGAAGCCCCAGAGTTTAAACCAATTAAACTTGGATCTGCAAGTCCGTTTTTAGTTACGCCTTGAATAACAGCACCAGCAACTGATAATGCCATTCCAACTAATACCGCACCTAAATCACGCGGTATACGTATCTCACTAATAATATTATGTTGTTGATTTTTAGGATTATAATGAAAAATAGCATCCATAATAGTTGAAAAACTAATTTTCGCTTCACCTATCAAGATAGATACAAGCAATGCGCTTATTAACAACACAAAGACTAAAATAATATAGCCAATAAAACCTATGTTTACTTTTTTATCTTTCTCCATCATGATAAAAATTCCTTTTTCTTAGTTTATCTATATATTATGAATAATTACGTTCGAATAAGTCATATGTCACTAACAGTGGTTTACCTGTACGAGGGTCCGTACTAAGTACGACATCGATATTAAACACTTTTTCTAGAATATCTTTAGTCAACACGTCTTCAGTAGCGCCACAAGCAATGATTTCACCTTTCTTCATTGCGATAAGATGATCAGAAAAACGAATAGCCTGGTTAATGTCGTGTAAGACCATAATAATGGTACAACCTTGTTCTTTATTTAATTGTTGAACTAATTCTAAAATTTCTAATTGATGTGAGATATCTAAATATGTTGTGGGTTCATCTAGGAAAATAATGTCTGTTTTTTGAGCCAATGCCATTGCAATCCAAACTCGTTGACGCTGACCACCACTTAAATCATTAATAGAACGATGTCTAAATTCAGATGTGCCAGTAACATTTAAAGCCCAATCAATCTCTTTTTTATCTTCAGCAGATAGACGGCCGAACCCTTTTTGATGTGGAAAACGACCATAAGATACTAATTCTCCTACTGTAAGACCATCTGCTACTTCTGGTGTTTGTGGTAATATAGCAATTTTTTTAGCAATTTCTTTAGTTGATTGCGTATGAATATTTTGACCATCTAATTGAATTTCACCATTTTTGATTGTTAATAAGCGTGACAATGCTTTTAATAATGTAGATTTCCCACAACCATTAGGCCCAATGATAGACGTAACCTTGCCATCAGGTATTTCTACATCTAAATTGTTAATAATCGAATGATCCCCATATCCAATTTCCACTTGTTGCGCTTTTAAACGATTCATGCTTTCCCTACTTTCATAATAAATAACTTTATATACGATTGAGTTTGTCAATTGATAATAATTATCATAGTCAATAGATGTATTATAACATCTTTGTAAATAACTGACTATTTGTAATCGACAAAGCAAAGGTTAGGTATTTCATTAATTGATGTCGTCATAACACTTTCACCAATATATTGAAACACCTAACCTTATTCATTCTCATTATTCATCCACTAAAAAGCCATTGCCATATACATCTCTCACATCATGCACAACTAAAAAGGCTTGATTATCAATCTTACGTATAATTTTCTTAGCTCGAGACACTTGTGTTTTTGCAACAACAACATATAATACGTCTTTTTCTTCACGACTATAATAGCCTCGACCATCTAATATAGTAAGGCCTCGACCAACTTGTTCATCTATTGCTTTAGCTACTTGGTCAGGCTTACTTGAAATAATCGTCATTGCTTTTTTAGTATTTAAACCTTCTATAACATATTCCATAACCTTCGTACCTATATACAATGAGATAACTGTTACTAAGGCCATTTGCAATGGTAATACTGTTAATGATATGAGTACTACAATCAAATCAAAAAACAATAACGCATATGCAGTACTTACATCTAAATATTTATTAGCAATTTGTGCTAGTATCGTTGTCCCTGCAGTTGTACCACCAGCTAAAACAATAATACCAATGCCTAACCCAACACAAGAGCCACCAAATATAGCGTTAATGATGACATTTCCAGTTTCGACGTGCCAAGACTCAGTTAAACTTAAAAACACTGAGATAAGTACAGTTGCCACAATAGTTAATAACATACTTTTCTTACTTAAAAATTTATACCCTACAATGATCAGTAGCGCATTTGCTACAAAGTTCGTGATGGCTGGAGAAATGTGAAACGCATAATATAATACGATGGCTATACCTGTTACGCCACCTTCTCCTAAATTACCTGAGATAATGAATGCATTAACCCCAGCTGAAAATATGAAAGAGCCTAGTATAACTAAAAGTAAATCTTTAATATTTTTATTCACATACACCAACCCCTTTTAATGTAATATCATTAAAAAGGTTATCACAATCACTAGTGAAGCTACAATATGCATTTCATAAATAGTCTATATCTATATCATTTTCAAGGTATATTTCTATTTCACCATGAATAAGTGAACTAATTTAAAAACAAATATAAATTTTCTGAATTTTTTGTTTACTTCGCCAATTACATTTGCTATAATGTGTATAACTTCTTAATAAGAGAAGTTATCTCCTTTGTGTTGTTTATAGTAACAAAACAAATTTTGCTCGACAGTACCTAGTCCTTACCGTTACAAGTACATTAATATTCATTTCCCATAAAAACCAAGTATATAGGGTGTCTCCTCACCCTACATACTTGGTTTTTATCATGTTAATTAAAATCTACTGAAATTATTAAAAAAATCGTGGAACGAAATTCAAATTGAATACTGCTCCACGATTCTTTTTAATTGATAAACATGTTATGTATCTTCTTACCAAGCAAATAATCCGACAAACGCTGCAGTAAGTAATGATACTAATATACCTGCTAATAACATCATAGGTACGTATTTAGATACAAAATCTGATGTTTTTTGATCGACAATCCCTTTTAATGTTCCGACAATCATTCCGATTGTAGAGAAGTTAGCAAATGAAACTAAGAATGTTGAAATAACAGCTCTTCTGTGAGGGCTATATGAATCAACGACTTTACTAATTTCACCCATAACTACAAATTCATTAGTAACAATCTTCTTAGCCATTTGTTGAGCAACAATCCATGCTTCTCCCCATGGCAAACCAAGTAAAAGTGCAAATGGATACATGAATAAACCTAAAATTTGATTTAAACCGAAACTACCTTTTACGCCTATCCATCCACCAACTAGACCTGTAATTAAGTTTATAAAGCGATCAATTAAGTCTGCTAAAGCAACAAAACTAATTACAAATGCAATAATGATTAATACTAATTTACCTGCATTAAGTACAGAATCACCTAAAAATGAGAAGAAAGGTTGACGTTTTACCGTTTCATTATTTTTGATGCTATAAATGATGTCTTCTTGTTCTTCAACACTAACCGGATTCAAAATTGAAGAAACAATTATCGCGTTGATAATATTTAGTGGTATCGCAGTTAATACGAGATCACCCGGTATCATTTGAACGTATGCACCAACAATAGCTCCAGAGATTGAACTCATTGACATCATAGCCACTGTTAATACACGCATTTCATTCATACGTTTCAATTGTTCGTTTGATACAGCTAAAGCTTCAGTATTACCTAAGAACATCATTTCGATGCCAAAGAATGATTCAAATTTAGGCTGACGCGTAATTTTCGCTAGCACCCAACCAATACCACCTATAATTTTAGGTAAAATATTGAAATACATTAATACGTCAAATAATGGTACTACAAGCAGAATTGGGAAGAGTGCGCTAATCGCCATATCCATCTGTTTACCGCTAGTGAAACTGCTGAATGCAAAGCCTGTTCCAGTATGCGCTGATTGAATTACCCATGCAATTGCTGAAGCTAATCCTTCTACAATCGTTCTCCCGATTTGGAAATAGACGAAGAACCATGCTAAAAACAAGTTTAATACTACAAGAATTAAAATAGATTTCCATTGGATGTTTTTGCGATCTCTTGAAAATAAAACTGCAATTCCCAAAAATGCAAGTAACCCAATGATGTTAACCAATAAAAACATAAGGCACCTACCTGATTAATTTTTTTGCCATTAATATCATAGCATGTCTATACAACAGAACCGTACTTTATTCACTAATTAACCCCAAAAGTTCTGTTAATAATATATTTTTAATTATACCATGAGGTAATGTTCGAGAAAATAAAGATTTTTTAAATAGTACAATAGAAAGCACTAGAGTTAAATTTACTGCTCTAGTGCTTTCTACTTTCAATTTAATTATGATTTTTTCTCAATATCTTTATAAATATAATCACCAATATATTGAGATGCTTTTCCATTTTCTATAGAACAAAAATCATTATAAAATGATTCTATCTTATCTTGATATTTCACTTTATGTTGATCAATTTGTTTTAACTCTTCAGCTAATTTAAACTCGTCTGTAATAATTTCACCTGGTAGGTCGTTCATGTAATCCATATAGAAACCACGAAGTCCTTTATCATATTTTTCGATATCGTATGCAAAGAAAAATTGTGGACGCTTCAAGATACCAAAGTCAAACATAACAGAAGAATAATCAGTAACTAATGCATCAGAAATTAAGTATAATTCCGAAATGTCATTATAATTTGATACATCAATCGCAAAGTCATCATATCCATGTAAATCTAAAGCATTCGCAATTAGATAATGCATTCTTAATAAGATGACATACTCATCTCCTATTTCTTTTTGAAGATTAGCTAAATTAATTTTCAAATCAAATAAGTATTGTCCCTTTTTCACAAACTCATCGTCTCTCCAAGTTGGAGCATACATGATAACTTTCTTATCTGCAGGTAAATTCAAGTCACGCTTAATTTGTTCAATATATTCAGTGTCATTTTGACGGTTAACTAATACATCATTTCTCGGATAACCAATCTCCCATATACGGTCTTCATCCATCCAAAATGCTGATTTAAAAATATCAGAAGAGTATCTATTTGGTGATACTAAACGATCCCAACGTGATGCTTCAGCATAGAAGTTCTTCTTATAGTTTGCAGTTGTCGTGCCAGGCATTCTAACCACTTTCATATCATTAGCTAAACGTTTTAATGGTGTTCCGTGCCAAGTTTGGATATACATTTGATTCTCTTTTTTATTTAAATATAAAGGTAATCTAGCGTTTGTAACCCAATATTTCGCTTTAGCATAGGCATCATAATAAGCTTGAGATCCTTTTTTCACTTTAGTAGCATTACCTGGAATATTGTTATTTTCTGGTTTTGAAAAGACCCAAATATAATTTAAATGAGGATAATGTTTTTGCATGTATTCATAAATATATTTAGGACTATCGCTATAATTTTTACCACCAAACGCTTCAAATACAATTGTATTCGGGTCAACTAAGTCTTCATTATCACTCAGTTGATATTTTGAACGTTCTTTCATCTTGCTATTTAACACAATATTTTTAACTAAACGTGTTTTATTTCGTAAGTCATTAACATATTTGGCATTTTCAACATCATCCATTGATAAGAATAATATTTCTAAATTGTATAATACTTTCCCATCTTTTAGGATGTTCCATTTTAAAGCTTTAACAATTTTAATAAGCGCATCTTCAAGTGACACATATCGAGATTTTATATCTCTAAGTGCAGGATCAAATCCACTTTTAATTTCATTTTTCATTCGTTGAATGAGGAAATTTTTAATTCGCTTATCATTCGTTCTTTGCATAGCATCAAAGAAACTATTAACATGATCTTCAAATTTATTTGTAAAATCTTGATCACTTAATGTATTACCATAAAATGGATCGTATACCTCACCACGATAATAGAATGGGAAGTTGGTAATTCTAACAAAACGCTCCGCATATTTTAAATACTCAAGCACAAATGACGTATCTGCATAAATATCTAATGATTCATTAAATTGAATCTGATGCGCTTTAATAATGGCATTTTTAAATAGAATATTACATGCTGATTCTTTTCTCAAAATTGCATTTGGACTTTTTTGATGAGAAGCATATTGCAAACGTACTTTATCTTTATCTACATACTGTGGTCGTTGACTTCTAAATTTATGAATTGGTGCAATCAGTGTATCTAAACCATTCACATGTTGAAGATAGTAATCAACAGCATATGAGGCCAATTGATCATCGGCATCTAGGAATAGTACGTATTGACCATGTGCTTGTTCCAAAGCTACATTTCGTGCATGTGCGTGTCCAGTATTCTCTTGCAATTGAATGAAGTGAACGTCTTTATCATATGATTTTAATGCTTCTTGTAAGATTTCTGTTGAGCGATCAGTTGAACCATCATCGACAACAATAATGTCAAAATCTTGATTTCTCTGGCTTTTTAAACTGTGAATACACTCACTAATATAATCTTCATTATTAAAATACGTAATAATAATCGATAATTTATTCAATATATTTCTCTCCAATTTTTCTATTTATTCTCCGCATGTGTAACGTCATCGATGAGTGATTGATAATTGTTTGATGCTTGTTCTACACTAAATTTTTCACTTAATTTTACATCTTTGAAATGAATATTTCTAGCCATTTCCATTGCATCCGCAAACCCTTCGATGTCATCTTTTTTCACAAGTATACCATTTTCATGATTAGTAATTAACTCACTCGGTCCATAACGAACGTTATATGAGATAACAGGGCAACCATAGTTAATACTTTCCATAATCGATAACCCAAAGTCTTCATACCGACTTGTCAATAATGAAGCTATCACTTTTGAAAAGACTTCTTTAGGATGATTAGTGTGTCCTTTGAATATTACTTTATCTTCAAGTTGAAGTGTTTTAACCAATTGCTTCAATGTGTTTAAATTACCCTCTTTATCTTTTCCATATACAAGCAACTTAGATGAATAACCTTTTTTCAAATAAATATCAAACGCTTTAATAATATGATCAATTTGTTTTTCTTGAGCCAATCTACCAATAAAGCAAAATTGATCTTCAACCTCATCTCGACGATTCGATTGCGCTATGCTGACAAAATGAGGTATGACATCTATTTTATTATCATCTATGCCAAACTGTGATTGAATATCATGTTTTTGGTATTCTGTTAAAACTATATATTTATCGATTATTTCTTGTTTATCAAGTGCTAATTTATATGAATGACAAACTTTATTACCTTGTATATGATTGCTATGAAACATTAATATGCGCTTAATGTCATTTTCGCAATCAATCAATGGTCTGTCGAGTAAACGTGCATCATTAAATACAACACTTCCATTAGGTAAAACATGATTATAATAATAAGTAAATAAAGCTTTTTCATTATTAAAGGTGCGCGTCTCACCACGCTTTGTTAAATGTTCAATATCAATCAATTTGTTCTCTTCATCATTCGTAAAATGTTTCTTTAAATACACGTCACCCTTTTTATCATAATATTCTTCCTTTATTTTGATTGCCGTTACATCATCAAAATAATCAATCTTATGTAATCTGCCATTTAACGTGAATGCCTTACGTTTAGATACCTTTTGTGAATTAGGATTGATTGTATCTTCAAACTTCATAATCTGTTTGTTCGCATAGTATTTGCGAAATAATACATGAACATTATCTTATAATATTTAACGTTATCCCCTTCTTGAATGGCCTCTAATCCACGTATCTTAACTTTAGTTTGAATTGGTAACTTTCTAAATAATTTGGGTTCAACAGGTTCCTCTAGTAGATTATAATTCGCAAGCCAATCGTATAAGTTGTCTAATTTTGTATTCTCAGTTATTAATTCTTTATTTCTAAAAATTCGATATACATTTTTATAATTAGCGTTATAGTTAGTCGTTAGAATTGTAGAAATTTCTCCCAATTGAGTTTCTAAAAACTTTACTCTATGTAACAAAGATTTTGTCCTTCCACCATGTGTAGGAGGTAAAGTGGAAGTTATTGTATATAACATAATTATGCTCCAATCTTAAGTTTTAAAGTGTGAGACTGTATACTCACATACGTCATTTAATTATTGATGATTATTTCACAATTAACTACATAAGACAAAACATATATTTCATTTTTCTTTTTAAAAAAGTAGTTGGAACAAACTTAAGTTCCAACTACCTAATATTCATTACTCGGTTAAATTTTGAGTAGTAACAAACTGATGGTATTTTTCGTGATTTTGCATTAATTCAGCATGTGTACCTTCACCCGTTACCTTACCTTGATCTAGGAAAATGATTTTACCTGCTTTTTTTATAGTTGAGAGACGATGTGCAATAACAATAGTTGTTCTTCCTTCCATAAGAATTTCTAATGCCTCTTGGATTTTTTGTTCGCTCTCACTATCTAAATTTGCCGTAGCTTCATCTAATAATAAAATATCAGGATTTTTCACAAAACTGCGTGCAATATCGATACGTTGTCTTTGACCTCCAGATAACTTCAGACCACGTTCACCTACTAACGTGTCATAGCCATCATCAAACTGCATAATAAAGTCGTGACAATTCGCTAACTTAGCATACTTAACCAATTCCTCATCCGACACTTCACGGTTTATACCATATAAAATATTGTCACGTATCGTACCACTCATCATAGAATTCGATTGCATTACATAACCAATCTTGTTTCGCCAATTTGTAATTGGAACATCATAAATACTTTGCGTTCCATATTTAATATCTCCAGATTCAATGTCATACATACGTTCAATCAAATTAAAAATTGTACTTTTTCCTGAACCCGACGGACCAACAAATGCGCTCACCTCTCCTTGAGGTATAAGGAAAGATACGTTACTAAGAATCGTTTTAATATCATATTTAAAATCAACATTTTCAAATGACAATTCACCATCGTTAATTGAGATATCTTCTATAGGTTGTAAATCTTCCATTGGTTCAATAGGTTCTTGCATGATTTCAAAGATTCTACTACTTGCACCAACTGCTTTTTTATAATCTGTAACTAAGGTTGAAAGATTCATTAATGGCATCGATAACTGCATCACATAAAAAATCATCGCAATTAACGCACCAGCTGTTATCGCACCTGTAGCTATTCTAATAGCACCAAAACCTAATATAACCGCAATCATTAATAACATAATCACACTTGAAATGGGTTGAATGACAGCTGTAATTTTTGCTTGTCGCAGACCTAAATTATAAATTTCACGTAAATTACTATGAGCGTTGTTTAATTCTTGTCTTTCTGTATTCGATACTTTTACTAATCGCATCTCAGTTAACACACGACCTAGCAATCCACTAAAGTTAGCGATTTCAGTTTGCGTATTCATTGATATTTTTTGCATTTTGCGACCTAATGGAATCATTATTGCCATAAATATCGGAATTGCAATAAATGTTAATAATGTCATTTGCCAGTCCATAATGAACAACATAACTATGGATCCAATGAGTGTAATTACTGCGGGAAGTAATTGTGGCAATTTCTGTGAAATAAATTCATTTATAACTTTAGTATCGTCTGTCAAACGACTCATTAACTGCCCACTTTCATTCTTATCGAAAAAAGGCATTTTTAATTTAATGATATGTTCCCAAAGTATTGATCGAATATCGTAAATCATTTTTTCACCAATTTTACTTAGTAGATAAATACCAATACCACTTAGTAGTGCATTAGCTATAAATATTCCTGCAAATAAAAGAACGATATTCCAGTTGATAGTACTTGTTGAGAATTTATCAACTAATCGTCCGGTAAATAGCGGAATTAACAGACCACTAATACTCCCTAGCGAAGAAATAATGACTGCCGCAATAATCAGTCCATATGGCCACGACAATCGTTTAAATAAGAAAAATAACGGATTTTGTCCTTTCATAAATTAGCCCTCTTTTTATATTCATTTTAAAATTTTAATTATCTTATTTTCCAAGTATAAAGCTTTAACAAATAAATTCATATTATCAAATTTATATGATAAAATATTTTAGTTGAAATTTTGAAAAAGGAAAGATAAGAATGAAACGAAGCTTAATAATTACCTTTGCTCTACTTTTAACCATTGTTATTATAGCACCTAACTCCTACGCTTCCGAATATGAACCAACACCTACTGAAATTGCTAGACAATATGGTTACCCGAATGTAACAGATGCCTATCAACCTGAAGGTAGCATAAATGTAAGTCAAACCGGGCAAATTTTGTACGACTATCAATCTAACCAAAAATGGTACCCCGCTTCAATGACGAAGCTAATGACAATGTATCTTACACTTGAAGCCGTGAATAAAGGTGAGCTTTCTTTAAATGACAAAGTACATATTACGGACAAGCATTATCGCATGTCAACTTTACCAGAATTAAGTAATACGAAATTATATGCTGGTGAAACATATACAATTAGCGAGCTACTCCAAATTACAGTTTCTAACTCAAGTAACGCTGCAGCTTTAATTTTAGCTGATGAGGTTTCGGGAAATGTGAATGATTTTACTGATTTAATGAATAAGAAAGCTAAAGCATTAGGCATGTCAAACACCCATTTCGTAAACCCAACAGGTGCTGAAAACAAGCAATTAAAAGAATTTGCGCCATCAAAATATAAAAACCAAGACAATACTACTTCCACTGCGAAAGACTTTGCAATTCTAGATCACCATGTCATCAAAGAGACTCCTAAGATATTACATTTCACTAAACAACTTGCTCCTACACAACACGGTGTCACATATTATACATTCAATCATTCATTAGAAGGAGCCAAAATGAGTTTGCTAGGTACAGATGGTTTAAAGACTGGCTCAAGTGATGTTGCAGATTATAATCACACGATTACAACTAAACGTAACAACTTCCGCATTAACCAAGTTATTATGGGAGCAGGAGATTACGTGAATTTAGGTGGAGAAAAGCAACGTAATATGATGGGAAATGCCATGATGAATCGTTCTTTCGATCAATACAGTTATAAAAAGGTACTTTCAAAAGGCACACATAAAATCAATGGCAAAAAATACTATGTCAAAGATAACTTATATGATGTAGTACCTAAAGGTATGAATAAAAAAGATTATAAATTCATCGTTAAAGATGGTTCAATACATCTTGACTACAATCGCCAATTTCTTACAAAAGATGATGGACCTCCAAAAGTTGAAGTAACGAAACCTCTATTGCACAAAGCAAATACCATTGCTCAAACGACGTGGAAAGAGCATCCAGTGGTTACCTTTGTCGCATTAGCCTTATTAGCAATTGCATTTATACTTATGGTACGTTCAATTATTCATTTATTATTTAAACGTAAATAAAGTGATTGATAACTCTTTAGCTATATAGTAACAATATCTTTTACTTTCAGTATTAATATAAGGAACCTAAGTGCTATGTCACTTAGGTAAGAAATTCTAAAATGTAAAACAATTAAGAATTTCTTTAAAGAACTGCTATAGAGACGTCACCTCAGGAACGCGAAACAACTTAAGTTAAACAAAGAAGCCAGCAAATGAATTCAAAAAGTTCATTTGCTGGCTCTTTTAATAGGATTAAGACCTTATATTTTTAATTATTTAGCGTCTTTGCCATATAATTCTTGTTTAATCTTAGTTGTTGAAATACCTTCAGTACGTTTTAAGTATACGACTTCACATTTATCTTTTAAGAAGTCGAATTCACCTTCCCAGTCATGTCCCATTACAAAGACATCTACCTCAAAGCGATCCACGTCGATTTCTTTTTGACCCCAATCATTCTCAGGAATAACTAAATCAACATAACGAATTGATTCTAACATCATTTTACGTTGTTCATAATCATAATATGACTTTTTATTCTTAATTTGATTGAATTCATCTGAAGATAAAGCAACAATTAAATAATCGCCCATTTCACGCGCTCTTCTTAGTAATTCAATATGACCATAGTGTAATAAGTCATAAGTACCATAAGTAATAACTCTTCTCATAAACGCTATCTCCTTAACATAGTTTTTAACATTTTTTCATAATCTTAATTTAGCATAAATAAAATTTACATACCATTAATTTTATAAGTTATACTACACTATCTCTTTAAAGTACGCTTAACTAACTGTTTACTGCTAAATGCAAATTTTTTGGGCATAACTTGTGCTTGAAAACGAAAGTATCCTGGTCTTCCAATACCAACATCGATAAGCGTTTGACGCCACTTCTCGTAAGTGTCACGTGTCCAATTTGTTGCACCTTGCTCAACTGCTTGAATGATTCTAAACAACGCATCGCCTGAGTAGTTCGTATGTTGCATATCTTTAATGTAATGCGTGACCTTATCAATAAATTTAGGTGTAACTTTACTACATTTTAATAAATAAGCTTGAATAAGATAACTAACAATTAAATCATCCATTCGATAACTATAGTATGCTTTCTCATTTGTTAAAAGTAGCATTTCCATGACGCGCTGACGTACTCGTCGAGCATCTTCAATATAAGATATAAATGTATCAGCTCGTTTATCTGTGATTGAACCTTCTTGCTCATTATAGCCATATATAATGAGTGGTAGTAATTGGATATCGCGTGCTGTTAAATAAGCTCGTGTGACAAAGGTATGCTCTTCACAAAACACAACGTCTTCATCAAAACGTAATGCACTAAATTTAGAATTAAATAATTTTCCACCAGGCCCAATAGATTGTAAAATTTCAGGCGCTTCAGCTAAAGATACTAGTGATTCACGATTTATTTCCTCATGGGTCGGTATAATTTTCCAATCTCCTTGGACACCTCTACCAATTTGACCAATGACGATATCAACCTCTTGATTACGTTCATAGTAATCTATCATCTTATCTAGTCTACCCGGTAAAAATTGATCATCTGCATCTAAAAACATAAATGCTTCAACATCATCAGACATTGCAGCTAATCCAAAATTTCTACTTGCTGCTGCACCTTGATTATCTTGATTGTAAATCATGATATTTTTAACTTCTTTTTGTAATTGAGTGAGCTCATGTCTTGAATGGTCTGTAGAACCATCATTTACGCAAATGATTTCAACCTCATGTGTTGTATCGATAGATTTGATTGCTCTACGTATTGTCTTTTCTGCATTATATACAGGTATTATGATAGCTATTTTCATCTTTTCACCATCTTTTCAATAAATTCTGTAACGCGTCGAACACTATCTTCACGATTATACTTATGCCAATTTTTAAATAAAGGTTTGAACAAGGCAATATCATTTCTTATTTTTAAAATTAATTCTTCTTCTGTTGTTACTTTATATTGTTGTGGAATTGCTTTATAAAATTGGTTTAAGCCACGAATTTTATCATATTTATGCTCGTCGTACACATAAAATAATGTTGGTTTGTCTAATAAACTCGCCTCAATAGGTAATGAACTATAGTCACTAATAATCACATCCGCCATAATCATCAATTCTTGTGTAGTGGCTATAGATTGACTTTTTGAAATAGATGGATGTAATTGATTAATCAATGTGTACTCGGGTAGCGCTTCTTCAAAGCGAGCAACATCTATTTGTCTATTATTTTCAGAACCTTCACGATAAGTGGGAACATAGACCACCAATTTTTTATGAATATTATAATGCTTTTTCAAACGTTCTTGCTCGGCCTTAAGATTGAATTTTAAATATTGTGATAGACGTGGTAAACCGAGTGGCAATAATTGATCTTCAGTAGCTTCAAATGACTCTTTAAAACATGTCCCCATCTCTTTACCACCAATAATATAATAATCAGTCGCTTGATACACGCGTTGATATTGTCTAACCATGGTTACATTATTCAAATCAACTTGATGATCAGTCAGCCCAAAATTTTTCAGTGCGCCAGATGCATGCCACGTTTGAATAATCGTTTGTGCTTTCTTCTTAGTATAACCACCTAGCATTAAATAATACGTATCGATTAAAATGACTTTCGAACTACTTAATGCTTTTATATGTTTGACGATATATTTGTTTCCTGCTGGTATAAAAGTTATGTTGTTAAGATGTTCCAACCTATATTGTTCTTCAAATTTTGCAATTACAGTTATTTTGTAACCTTTATTGTCTAATTCATTAATAATCGGCATGACATCCTCAGGAAATGTCATGAGTACCGTAATTTGCTTTTTATCAACTTGTCTCCTTTTGTAAATAAAATTCAATAACGTAATCATCAACATATATACTTTTTTAATAATTAGTCGCATACATTTACCCCTCATATTTTCATTATAAAAATTATAAATCAAAAATTGTCATTATGCTGTATACACAAAATCCTTGATAAACGCATCAACATTTATCAAGGACTTTAAATTATAAGAAATCTGCGAAATGATCGCGATATCTTCGATGTAAAATTGAACCTAGCACAAAGAAAATTAAAATAACTATCACGTTATATAATAATAATTTCCAATGTTCTATAAAGTACCATTCGTGGAATAAAATCGCTGCACGATATGATTCAGCCAAGAAATAAACTGGATTAAATTTAATAATTTCACCAATTGTTCCACCAATACCTGAATCTTTAGGTACCCATAGAATTGGAGACATATAGAATAAAATTCTTAATAAAGCCTGCATGATCATTTGTGTATCCCGTACAATAATGCCGAGTGTCGACGTAAATAATGCAACAGATGCTGTAAAGAAAAATGTCATTGGTACATAAATTAATAATTGTACAATATGAATTGAGGGGAAAATACCATTAACGATACAAATTCCTATAATAATTAACAATAAACCTATATGACCATAAAAACGACTGGTTACAGTGTAAGTTGGTATGATAGAGAGTGGGAAATTCATCTTCGCCACTTGATTAAACTTCATAGATACTGATTTAGTACCTTCAAGGATACCTTGGTTTACGAAGAACCACATACTAATCCCTACAAGTAGCCAATAAATAAAAGGTATGCCATGAATAGGTTGGTTACTTCTAATCCCCATACCAAATACAAACCAGTAAACCATGATTTGTAATGCTGGATTCAGTAATTCCCATGCTACACCAAGATAGTTATTCGTATTCGTTATTTTAATTTGAAATTGTGCAAGTCTTTGCACTAAGTAAAAATTCTTGATATGTTCTTTAAAAACAGATCCTACTGCCGACATTGAAATTAACCACGCTTTCAATTAAATATCCACAATGTATTTACATTTTTTATTTAAAATTAGGATAACTATATTATATATAACATTTTCTCAAAAGTTTAATATAATTATTACGTACATATAGTATTATTTTATATTGTAGAGAAGATTACTAGAAAATAAGAACCATAACTATGGACTTAATTTTCCAAAAAAAGTAGAATCTACTTATTGTTTACAAAAAGTTATTCAAAATCTCTTATACACTTTACACTAGGTTAATAAATTTAACAACTATTGTATGATGTATTATAATCTATATAAGTATTTATAAGGAAGGAAATATCATGAGCGTATCTGTAAATATAAAGAATGTGACAAAAGAATATCGCATTTATCGTAATAATAAAGAACGCATTAAAGATGCCTTAATCCCTAAAAATAAAAACAATACATTTTTCGCTTTAGATGATGTCTCTATAACAGCTCACGAAGGTGATGTCATAGGCTTAGTCGGCATTAACGGCTCAGGTAAATCTACATTAAGTAATATGATTGGTGGTTCTATTTCCCCAACTTCTGGAAATATTGAACGTAATGGTGAAGTCAGCGTCATCGCAATCAATGCAGGTCTGAATGGTCGTTTAACTGGTGTAGAAAATATCGAATTTAAAATGTTATGCATGGGATTCAAAAGAAAAGAAATCAAGCAACTTATGCCTCAAGTTATAGAATTTAGTGAACTCGGCGAATTTATCCATCAACCTGTTAAAAATTATTCAAGTGGTATGCGTGCTAAATTAGGATTCTCGATTAATGTTACAATTAATCCTGATATCTTAGTTATTGACGAAGCATTATCTGTTGGTGACCAAACTTTCACTCAAAAATGCTTAGACAAAATTTATGAGTTCAAAGAAGCGAATAAAACGATTTTCTTCGTAAGTCATAATATTCGCCAAGTCCGTGAATTTTGTACTAAAATTGCCTGGATTGAAGGCGGAAAGCTCAAAGAATACGGAGATTTAGAAGAGGTTCTTCCTAAATATGAGCAATTCTTAAAGGACTTTAAGAAAAAATCAAAAGCTGATCAAAAAGCATTTCGCAAAGGTTTAGATGAAAAACGCTTTATTGTTAAATAGCGATAATTATAATAAAAAATTTTAAAGGCGGATTCAGCCCTCTCGACTTGAATCCGCCTTCTTCATATTTAAAATAATTAGTATCAGATTAGCTACTTATTTTTGCTTTTTCATTTTTAGTTGTACTTTAAAAACTTTAAACATAAACTTAGGAATGCTACGCATACGTCCAATACGTTTCCAATCGATTAATAAACGATATACCCATTCGATATTTAATTTAATAAATAGTTTAGGGGCGCGTTTTTTTGTGCCACTATATATTTCAAATGAGCCGCCCACACCCATCATTACAGCTCTTTTAAAGGTGTGTCGATGTTTTTGAATCCATTCTTCTTGTTTAGGGAAACCCATTCCTACAAATATATAATCAGGATTAAAACGTTTTATGCGCTTGATTACCGTCTCATCATTTAAATCTATATAACCATGATGGTAATCGAATTGCGCCTGAGGGTATTTGTGTTGTAAATTTTTATGTGCTAGTGTGACTACTTCATTTTTGGCACCAAGTAAATATACTTTTTGATAATTTGTATGGGCAATCTTTAAACAATGTTCCATTAATTCAATGCCCGGCACACGTCGTTTCAACGGTGTTCTCAAACGATTTGATGCTTTAATAACACCTGTGCCATCCGGGACAACAAAATCCGCACTATTAATTAACTGTTTATAAGTACTATGCTCTGACGCATAATCAACGATTTCTGGATTAGCTGTCACGATAAACAAATTATCCTCAGTCTCTTGTGAGAAAAATGTTTTGACATGTTCAATCATATCTAACATGGTTACATTATTAAATTTAACACCTAAAATATCCACTTTAGTCGCTGTTGTCTCTTTTTGATCATGCATTTAAGTAATCTCCTTACTGTCTAAACAATTTTCATATGCATATATTATATGAAAATAGAGTCATAATAAATAACTATGTAGCTGCCTACATATATTTTCAAATGATTTATCTTCTTTTTTTAAAGTTCTCTCATTAAAAAATACATCTAAAGTCTAAACGCTAAATCATCAAATTTACTTTATAATAAATACTATAATCTTACACTCGACGAGGTCAACTATGGTCTATTTAGAAAACTTTTTTACTACAACTATTAATTTAAATATATATTTAATCTGTATTATAGCAATTATCTATATTATGATTCATCAAAATAGACATCGTCAATTCAATCAATATTTAGATGTTTATTTAAACTATATTCCTGTACTTACACATGAATTCGGTCATGTATTATTCAATAAAATCAGTGGTGGACGCGCAAAAGATTTAGTCATCGTCACACGGCCTTCGGAACGACTTCAAACGATGCAACAAGGCTATGCTATTACCCAATCCAAGGGGCTCATTGGACAATTCATTACAACTCTAGGTGGCTATATTATGCCTCCATTAATGCTTTTAATTGGTCTAAGTGCTGCGTATTATGGTCACCCTAGTTTGTTCTTAAGCGCTTATATCATCATTTTCATTTATTTTTTAATACTTACATCACGCAAACTATCACCTATCATTGTACTAATTTTATTTATTGCACTTCTATACTTCTTAGTACAACATGATAATCAATTATTATTTTATTATCTAGTCACATTTATTTATCACCTTATACTAGGTGTCTTATTAGGTGAGGTTTTACAATCAAGTTGGACGATATTCAAACTGACTTTTCAGCGACCAATTCCAAGTTGGGATGGACGCACATTGACAGAACTTACACGCATACCAACTTTCTTATTCAGTACATTATGGATAGCGATTAACATATTTACGATATACTTAATGCTTATCTTTACAATTTAATAAATTCATTCAAAAAATCTCCAATAAAAAGGTATTATTGAACCCTTTATTGGAGATTTTATTATCTGATTTAAACATGCTCTGCAAAAATATTCATTGCATTATCATAACTTAGTATCGTTACAATATCATTTCGTTTCAAAATCATTACTTTATTTGTTTCATCTTTAGTTACGATCTCAACATCATTTCCAATTGAAATATTTTTGCTAGAAAGGTATACTAGAAGTTCGGTCTTATCACGTACTCGCTTAATCGTCACTTTATCACCAGGTTCAAATTCTAATAAAGATACCGTGAATTTCTCTTCAAAATGCTGATTTCTAGGGATAATACCACCGTGTGGACATGTTTCAGGATAATCAAGTATCTTATCCAAGCGTTCTACAAATAAATCTGAAATGCGATGTTCCAAAATTTCCGCTTCTTGATGGACTTCTTCCCAATTATATTGTAAAACTTCTATTAAAAATAACTCCAACAGGCGGTGACGCTTAATGATATCCAACGTATGTTTCAAGCCCTCATCTGAGAGTTTCACACCTTTATAGTGTTTCGTTTCAACATAACCAGCCTTTTCCAAGCGTCCAACCATTTCACTAACTGAAGGAGGTTTTATATTTAAGTACTGAGATAACTTTTTATTTGAGACAAAGGATGTATCTCCTTCATTGGCTAATATTGCTTTTAGATAATCCTCTTTTTCTTCAGTTAACATCATTTCACCTCACCCATACATTCACTTTATTGTATCATGAATTGATAACGAATGTTATTCACCTTATTTAAACAAACCGTACCTTAATAAAAAAAGAGAGGATAGGATAGAATTCCATTTGAATTCATTATCCATACCTCACTCTATTATATCTTCATTCATATTTATTATGTTAATCAGTTAAGCTATCAACGATAACCATTTCATCATAGTTTATCGCTTCTCTTAATTTCAATGCCGTACTTTCAGTAATCTCACCATCGTCAGTTAAACTAGATAAAACACGGCGTTGTTCTCTTAAAGCATTTAATTTTATCTTCGTAATTGAATCTTCGGCTCGCGTATTAAAGAAATTAGATGGCGATAAGTTATCTATTCTCATAAGATAACCGTCACAAATCATACCAACTTCTAATTTGTTATCTTCATTCGCTTCATCTACAAGACGACTCACAACATTATAATGAACAATCTTATTGATTTTAGAAAGTTCCATTAAGTTATCAGTAACACTTAATGATGATGCCGCATTGGTACGTGTACGTATACGACGTTTTAATAGTACAGCTCTCGCACCAACAATCATACGACGTATCAATGACGCTTGACGATACACTTGTGTACGTTCTGCATAACGCATGTAGTTTTCTAATACACTCGCAGTTATTTCACCATCATCGGCAAGTCGTTCTAGTGTTTTCGTTTCAACCTTAAATGCTAAACTCTGTAATCTTTCGAGTTCTTTTGAGTTCTCATCATCCTTTTCAACAGATTTCAAGAACGTTAATTTATCGTGATATTCTTTAATGACATTACCATAACGATAACTTGTTTCAAATGATGAATGATGATTCAAGTAATCTATGACATGTTCAAGAATATATATTCTAGCTTCTTTAAAATTCATACTTCCAATCTTAGCCTTAGGTGCACTAGATGTTACAAACGGCAATACAACTTGTGCAATCACAAGACTTATAATAACCATACCTGATGAAATAAATAGTAAATCATTACGATATGTAAACGCATGATGATCTGCTAAAAAGTATGGTAATGTTAATGCGATTGCTAACGAAATAGTTCCGTGCACGCCACATAGTGTCATGATAAGCGCATACATGCTTCGTTTAGGTGGTTTCTCTTTCTTCTTGTCCTCCCCTTCTTCATTCATTAATTTTTGGAAAGGACTGACAGATAAATAGAATAGAGGATAGAGCACATACACCCATATAAATCTAAATAAGTATACCGCTAACGCAACGAGTGCTGTTATCACAACTAAGAACAATAAATTGTGTGGTTCAGTTTTTACAATATTTCCAATTACTTCTGGAACTAAAAATCCTAATATTGAAAAAACAAAACCATTCAATGCATATCCTAGAATGTTCCAAGTGTGATTGTAACTCATTTGAAGTCGAGTACGTGTTTGAGCGATACGATCACGTTCAAAACCATGAACTAAACCTGCTACAACGGCAGCAATAATACCTGACGCATGAAACATTTCAGCAACAAGATACGTAACAAATGGCGTTAATAGTTGTAAAAAAGTAAACATATTAATATTTTCTATGCCACGTCTTGTAAGTGTTAAACGGAATCTAACAAGCGCGATACCAATAAGTAAACCAATAATCGCACCACCGATTGACGCGATTAGAAATTGTTGCACCGCTTCAAATAGTGAGAATGAACCAGTAATTAAAACACCTACCGCTATTTTGAATGAGATGATACCTGCTGCATCATTAAGTAACGATTCACCTTCAAGAATAGTCATAGCACCTTTAGGTAAAACCTTACCTTTTGTAATAGCTTGCACTGCCACAGCATCAGTTGGACATAATATTGCGGCTACGGCAAAAGCTGCACCAATAGGAAGTGTCGGCCAAATCCAATGAATAAATAGACCTACACCAATAACAGTTGTAATAACAAGTCCTAAGGCCATTAACATCACTGGTTTAATATAACGACGTAAATGAGCTCTCGAAACGTTAACACCTTCCACAAAAAGTAACGGCGCAATCGTTGCTACCATAAAGAGTTCCGAATCGAAGTTAAATTCTACAGGTACTGGCGTTAAAAAGAGGAGCATTCCTAAAGCAATTTGAATGAATGCCAGAGGCACTTTGGGTAAAAAAGTATGAACAAAGGAGCTTACAATAACTACGGCTAGAAATATGAGAATCGTTTCAAATATTTCCAAACTTCCACCCCATTTTATACTTCATATTTAATTGGAGAAATAAGACTTGCCTAATATAAAAATAAGTTTGATGTCTATTTATATCCTGATAAAATACATCTTAAACTCACAATCGGTTAATTATAATTTTACCATTAAAGTTACAATGAATTAACTAACTTGCATTCATTTCTAAACCATTTTAATTAAATTGAAGCCGTTGTAACCTATTTCCAAACCATACATACATTTCATTCCCTATTACAATAAAATTCAGTAATGGTTTGAAATAGCGGTCCTTCCTCTTCTTTTATAAACGGAAGATTAATTTAGTTGACGTATTTTTAATCTTTACTAAAATTTTAACCGTATAAAAATTTCTATTTTAAGGAGTTAAATCATGAATACATTTTCAGAAAAGGAAAAACTCAAATTATTGTCAGATATCGTAGAAATTAATTCGGTGAATGATAATGAAATTGAAGTTGCAACTTATTTGAAGGACTTATTTGAAGCGCATCATATTAACGCAGAAATTGATGTTATTGAAGGTAAACGTGCTAACTTAATTGCTACTATCGGCAGTGGTAGTCCAGTTGTAGCAATTTCAGGTCACATGGATGTTGTATCGGAAGGTGATCAAAACGATTGGGACTATCCACCATTTCAAATGACTGAAAAAGATAATCGATTATACGGTCGTGGTACCTCAGACATGAAATCTGGACTTATGGCTTTAGCTATTGCGATGATTGAGCTGAAAGAAAACGATGCACTACCTCATGGCACGATAAAATTTATGGCAACTGCCGGCGAAGAAAAGGAACAACTTGGTTCCGCACAATTGTATAAGAAAGGTTATATGAATAATGTTGATGCTTTGATAATTGCCGAACCATCTGAAACGAATATTGTTTATGCTCATAAAGGATCAATGGATTATAAAATCACTTCTAAAGGAAAAGCCGCACACAGCTCTGTACCTGTCGTAGGATTTAATGCAATTAAACCATTAATTCAATTTATACAAGATATCGATACAGAATATGACCGTATTTCGAAAGAATTAAATAGCGAAAAGCTAGATTTCTCACATCTTATCAAACGCATTCAATCACAGTTACAACAAGAAAACAATCTAGATGAAGAAGAAGTTGAACGTGTGATTTCTGGACTTGTCATTAGTAATACCATTTTACATGGTGGGAACCAAGTCAATTCAGTTCCTGATACTGCAACTGCTGAATTTAATATTAGAACGATTCCAGAATTTGATAACGAAAAAGTTAAATCACTATTCAAAACGTATTTAGAAGAAGTTAATAAGCAAGGCGGACAGTTAGAAGAAGATTTATACTTAGATTTAGATCCAGTATTAACAACTGGAGATAATCCATTAATTAAGATTGGGCAACGCGTAGCTAAACAAATATTTGGAGAGGATATTGTCGCATCACCAACCGTTGGTGTAACAGATGCTTCCAATTTATTGCGCGATAAAGATGAACACTTTTCTTTCCTAATGTTTGGACCAGGAACAGCACCTCATCAAATAAATGAATATGTCGAAAAAGAGAAATATCTTCGTTTTATCGATTACTATAAGGAATTGCTTATAACTTATTTAAATGAATATAAGTAACTAGCGGTCATCTTAAACTAATATTTATACTGAGAAAACTTTATGTTTAAACGTGTATGTTATCCTTTAGTTGAGTCTTACATTCATAGGAGGATATCATGAAAATTTCATGGATTTTTTGGTGGATAATAAGTGTGTTTGAAGTTTTAAGTTTTTTTGGATTTGCATTTTTACTTTGGCAACGATCTGTAGATGCAGCAGGTGTCATACAAACTACCGAAGTCAAATGGATTAATATTGCTGTATTGGGATTAGCATATCTAATTCCATTCTTGATACAAATCGTATGGCTAATTATTAATCTCATTTATTCAAAACGCAAACAAGTAACAATTTAGATTGTTTATTAAGTTAACGCAAATTAAGTAGATTTGAGGGAGTAGGACAATGAATCTAAACATTCTGTCCAACTCCCTCCTCTTTTTATTTAATCAACCTTGTTCTGAACCCTCTTCTTTTTACATTTTCCTTTTTATATTTTAAATTGTTTCACTAATTTTTTCTTATGAATTTACTTATATCATTAGAAATAGGGTATGATTCAACAAATAATATAAAAATACAACTGTCTACTTTTAATATACTTATTATCTTAAATAAGGGGTGTAAAGAATGTATGTTCCTAAATATTATGAAATGAAGGATTTCAAATAAATTAAGTACTTTATGCATCAAAGATTAGCAAAAGAAATAGATACGAATTAGAATAAAATCCATGTCATATTATATAGAGGTCATTTATTATGAATAAATTTAAATTAGTTCTTCTTATATGCTCTTTTTTACTAATGATTGCAACTTTGTTCTTTTGGACATTATTTCTGCCACCATTGTCTGAACTTGAAGGCGAGAATGCATTGGCACAAATGGTTGTGTTTGTCCCGTCTATAATTGCGTACCCAGTTTTATTTCCGATTATATGGCTTTTAGAAATCTTTTATCTTTTTACAACGAAACACTGGTCTTATATGGACTTGCTATTTTTATTACTTAGTTTAGTAACGCCAATCTTATTATTGGTTGTTCATTTTATAATCGCTACATCACCTATACCTTTCCTACTTCTTTACATTTATTTAAGTATATTGACCATGTTAATGACACTGGTCTCTTATATAAATTTAAAAAAATGAGATTGAGCATTTCAAAGTAGTAGTTTTAACTATTACTCATTCATGTTCAATCTCATTGATTTAATCAATCTTTAGTTTCTCTTCTAGCTTCCGATAAACTTTCGATATTTTCTTCTTGCTGTTTTTCTTTCTGTCGCTGCTTTTGAACATCGTAATAAATTTTTTCACGACGCTCTTCTCGAATTCGAGCTCGATTTTTAAGTTCTTCTGTAGAATTGTATTCTTTAGAACTTAATAAAATGGAAGATCGACTTGGTGCATCATCCTTACGATACATGTATGCACCTGTACGATAGGCTGCTCTGGCAACTAAATGCATACCAACTGGCGATGTTAAATTAATAAAAACAATTGATAGTAATAACCTAACACTAAAGAAGCTTTGTTCATTCGTAAAGTAAATTAACACACCCACTAATGTTAGTAAGACAGATAGCGTAGAACTCTTAGTAGATGCATGGCTTCGTAAAAAGACATCTTGAAATTTTACAATTCCAATTGCACTAATGACAGCAATGATACTACCAAGAAATATAAGGAGCGCGGCAATCAACTCAATGATTTCGTTTATTTGTGCCATTGAATACTCGACCTCCCCCTATAAATCTAGAAATAGATACAGAACTTACAAATGAAATAATTGCAACAAGCATTATGGAATCAAGGAATGAAACAGTATTATAAATAACACTAACTATACCTATAATGCACATGATGACAGCACTGGAAGCATCGAACGCCACAACCCTATCAGCTGTAGTAGGTCCTTTGATTAAACGGAATAATCCAATTATGAACGCTATGCCAAATAATACTAATGCACTTGTAATAAAAAAATTCGTGAGCGTTTCAATCATTGTGACACCTCCGTAATCAAGTTTTCATATTGTTTTATGCTTTTAAGCAGACTTTCTTTTTCTTTTTCTGAAACATCTATACTGTGTATAAAGAATTTATTGGTAGTCTTCGAAATACGAATAACTGTTGAACCAGGCGTAATAATGATTAGAATAGTTAAAAACGTAATTGCCCAATCATTTTTTAAATTCGTTTCATATGTTAATAACCCTGGATTCATATGTCTCGTTTTAAATAAAATGTAATTAATAATACTAATACTAGAAGTAATTAATTGATATAAATACACGCCTAAGAACTTAATAGCAATCCATATCTTCTTAGGATAAAAAGCTTGCCCAAAGAAACGATGTAATATATAAATTACTATTAAACCAATGATGAAGCCAGATACGAAGGTAGAGAATTGAAATGAGTCTTCATCTTGAAACAGTACCCATAAAAATGCGATTAATATGTTCAATACAACTTGTCTCATTTATTCCCCTCCTTCAAATGTGAATTGACAATGCTATGGAAATAATTATCATCCATATTCAATTTTGTTGCATTTTCAGTAGCATTCATCACAACTGGCGCTGCAATACCCATTGCAAGTACGACTGCAACTAATATACCCAGAATCGTTTTACGGTGCTTAGGTAGCGGATTGAAATCAACCTGTTCACCATCATTGTCTCCAAAGTACATAATAAATAAAATTCTAAACAGACTATACATTGCTAATAGACTTGTGATAATCATTAATGCTAAGCCAATGAAGTTACCATTTTCAATCGCACCTTGGAAGATGAGTACTTTTCCTGGGAAACCACTAAATGGCGGTACGCCTCCAATCGCAAATATCATAACAACAAATGCAACACCAAAAAATGGTTCTTTCTTAGCTAATCCACATAAATATTTATATTCGCGGTAACCAGACATATAAACTAAACTACCTATAATAAAGAACAACATTGTCTTCACAATAATGTCATTCGCTAGATAGAAGATAGCACCATGTACACCTGCAAAGGTATTGGAACCTAAACCTAAAATGACAAAACCTATCGATAATATAACTTGATATGAAGCCACTTTCTTAATATCACGATATGCAATAACACCGAAAGCGCCTATCAGCATTGTGATACATGACATAAATACTAACAATGGATGTGTCACACCCGTATGTTGATCAAATAGAAGTGTAAAGAAGCGAATGAGTGCATATGCACCTACCTTCGTCATTAACGCTGCAAATAAAGCGGCAAGTTCAGTGTTGAGCACTGCATAAGCTTTAGGCAACCACATAAATAGTACTAAGGCTGCTTTCGAACCAAAGGCCACTATAAATACAATTGAAATAATAATAATAGCTTTATTATCATGGATTTGATCTAAGCGTAAAGCAACTTGTGAGAAGTTTAATGTTCCAACCGTCTTGTATAATAAACCAATACCTAGCAAGAATAACCATGATCCTACGATATTCAATACAACATAAATAATGGCTGCTCTTAATTGTTCGACAGATTGTCCTAACGTTACTAATACAAATGAAGCTAGTAACATGATTTCAAACATTACATACAGGTTAAATAAATCAGATGTTAAGAAAGAGCCAATAACGCCTGTTGTTAAGAATAAGATGAAAGTAGGCAAGTAGTATCGATTAACACGATCTTCCCCACGACCAAATCCGTATGACATAATGAGTGTCACAACAAATGACGCTACTGTAACCATAACTAAACTCAGTGAATCACCTAAGAATTGGATACCATAAGGTGCTGCCCAACCACCAAAATCAAGCGTGATGGGTTTATGTTGCAAGACGTATATCAATAAACATAATGAAATAACTGTATTAACAGACATTGTTCCAATGTACAAAATTTTTGAAAGCCTGTTCTTCTCTTTAGTAAAAACAAGGACTAATGCACATAACAATGGTAATAGGATTGGAAGGACTAATAAATTACTGTTCATTTTCATCCTCCTCTCCTCTTAATACATCAATATTTGCTTCTTTAGTAACACGGTATGTTCGATAAACTAATACTAGTAAGAAGGCAGTCATTGCAAATCCGATAACGATCGCAGTTAAAACAATAGCCTGCAATAATGGATCCACATAATTAGTATTAGAGCCGTGAATTAAAGGTTCAGTCATCTTATTACTATAATGACCCATACTCATAATAATTAGATTTCCCGCATGCGTATAAATCGAAATACCTATAACAATTCGAATTAAGTTGAGTGATAGTATCATGTACGTCCCTATAAATACTAAAAATCCTATCACAAGTAATAATATTAAATTCATGATTTACCACCACTCAAGGCCAACATAATTGTTACGATGACGCCGACAACCGTTAACAGTATCCCTAATTCAAACAATGTAATTGTCGTTACATGTAATTCACCTAATAATGGAAAATGGATGTATGCTTCACTTTGGTATAGGAACGATTTACCAAAGAAAACCGGAACGATTGCAGTAAGTGCTGAGATTATGGCACCAACAATCATTAACTTTTTAAAATCAATAGGTAAACTTTCTAATACTTCATGTACATCAAAAGCTAGGAACATTAGGATAAAGGCCGAACTAAAGATAAGACCACCTATAAAACCGCCACCAGGATTATTATGTCCCGCAAAGAAAACATAAAAGCCGAATGTTAATAAAATAAATACGACGATTTTAGTAACGGTTCTTAACACAACATCATTTTCTTTCATCTTGGCCCCTCCTATCTTTGTAATGTAATAATGTATAAATACCTAAACCGGCAATAATTAAGACGATACCTTCAAACATTGTATCTAAGGCTCTGAAATCTCCTAAAATAGCATTTACAATATTTTTACCACCAGTCAATTCATAGGCATTCGTATAATATTTAGAAATTGACTCTAGACCATCACCTTGTTGCGCAATAAATATGAGCGTTACTACGGCTCCAGCCATAATAAATGATACGATAATTTTGATTGTTTCTTTTTTCATGTTCGCTGTTGTACGAGCGATATTTGGCAATCTAGAGAAACTTACAATAAAGAGAATGGTCGTAATTGTTTCTACTACTAATTGAGTTAACGCTAAATCTGGTGCTCTCATTAATAAGAAGAATAATGCAACACTGTAACCAATAATGCCATTTAAAATGACCATTGTTAAACGTTGTCGAATAAACACTAACGCTATACCGACAACACTAATCATAATGCCTAAAATAACTTCCAATGGACCAAATTCTGAAACTTCTATTTGATGTAACTTTGGCAAACCTACTTGGAATATGCCATATGCAATTAATATAGAGAAAATAAGAACCGTTATAATATTGTAATGGTTTAATCTGTTATTCATTAAACCTCGAATCATTTGACCTGAATAACGTTCAAATCCTCGATACACATTGCGATAAGAATTTGTAATAGAAGCGTATTTAATGACTTGATGCGTAATAGCTTTCCAGTTTACTTTTAACGCTAAAATGAGACCAACTATAATAACAATCACACTGAAAATGAGTGGCAAATTAACACCATGCCATTGAGAAACATGCGGTGCTATTGCATCTACGCTACTACCCAAATTGGTAACATTTCGTAGTGCTGGCAATACTAAATGCTCAGTGAAAAAGTTGGGAATAAAGAAAATGATTGGTATCATAACCATTAAAATTATTGCAGGTAAACTGAACAACCAAGGTTCATGAATATGTTTCTTCGGCACTTTCTTTTCGTCAAATTCTCCCCAATAAGTTTCTTTAAGCATGTAAACTGCATACACAAAAGTAAAGATACTTGCTATAACACCAATAGCTACAACAATAATCGTTAACGTTAAACCAAATTGTTGAAGTTCGATTGCGCTAACTAGAGAATCGAAGAACATCTCTTTACTTAAGAAACCATTTAACAACGGCACACCTGCCATTGATAACGCAGCAAGTGTCATAACTAAATTCATTTTAGGGAAGAATTTACGCATTCCACTTAATCGGCGAATATCTCTCGTACCAGCTTCATGATCAATGATTCCGACACCCATAAATAAAGCACATTTAAATATGGCGTGATTCATTAAATGGAATAAACCGGCGAATAAAATTAATGTATACGTCTCTGCCATTGGACCTGATGAATGTTGCGCAATACCTCCACCTAGACCAACCATCGACATTATCATTCCTAATTGGCTAATTGTTGAATACGCTAAGATACCTTTTAAATCATATTGTCTTAAGGCCGTTACAGAGCCAAATATCATTGTAATCAAACCTACAAAAGTAACAATATAAATATAACTATCACTTAAACCTAAGATAGGCGTGAATTTAAATAGTAAAAAGATACCAGCTTTAACCATAGTAGCTGAGTGTAAATAGGCACTTACAGGGGTTGGTGCAGCCATGGCTTTAGGTAGCCAAATATGGAATGGAAATTGAGCTGATTTCGTAAATGCACCTATTAACAACATTATCATCATTGGTATAAATAGAGCATGTTCACTAATGCTATGACTTTGAGTAAGTAATTCTGAAATCGTATTTGTACCAGTAATGATATACAACATAATGAATCCTGTTAATAAGGCTAAACCACCTAAAACAGTGATAATAAATGACTGAATGGCGCCTAATTGACTTTCGGCATTGCTATACCAGTATGAAATTAATAAGAATGACGATACACTTGTTAATTCCCAGAAAACATACATTAAGATAGTGTTATTTGAGACTACAATACCTAACATACTAAACATGAATAACAATAAATATAAGAAGAAACGCGGTAAGTTATCTCTATTAACAGATAAATATTGAGTAGCATAGAAGAATACTGCCACCCCTATAATGGAGATAATTAATCCAAACATTAATCCTAGACCATCTAATCGAAAATCCAGATTAACATCAATAGCGGGCATCCATGGAATTTTAAATTCTACAAATTTTCCATGTAGAACATTAGGAATTTGGGCTAAGAAATATCCCGAAGCTAAAATAGGTGCTAACAAAGCAATATATCCAGCGAACCGTCTCAATGACTTAATAAACAGCGTCATTAAGACGATTAGCATAATAACTATTAGTCCACCTAATAAATATACTAAGCTCATCAAAAGCCTCCTTTTCAGTAAAAATCAATTATAAATTTAAAGCGATAATTGTATGAAGTTCATCATCGGCAGACAACCCGATAAATTTCACCGTTTCTTGAGTTGTCTGATGACCTAAATATTTTTGTATGATTGCAATAGAAATACCCGATTGATAAGCATGATAAGCAAATGTTTTTCGTAAAGTGGTCAATCCAATATGACACAAACCTAACTCTTCAGCGGCATGATGAATGATTCGGTAAGCTTGTTGTCTAGATAACTCTTTATGTGTTCTTATCGATTGGAATAATAAATGATCATCCATAAGCTTATTATATTCAATAAATCTTCTAACCTCTTCACGTAAATCGTTTGGTAACAAGATTTTGATTGCAGGCGCACATGACTCAATCCAAGATGATTTTATTTCATCTTGATCAATCATTTTGACGTCTTTCACTTTTAGATTTAATAAATCTGTTAAACGTATACCCGTATGTATAGCTAATTTAAATAAAAGATAATCTCTATCAGATTTCTTTTTTAATACATCATACATCTTTTTTATATCATCTTTATTTCTGATCGGTTCAACTTGATTCATCTATCCACCTCATAAAAGTTTCTTATTTAATGATAAACCATATTTTAGTAACATTAAATGTTTTTGCTCAAATTTCTTTAAATAAATGTGTCCCTTTTTTGAATGGATTTCGATATATAGAGTGAAAGGAGGTGACAAACATATGAATGAAATTTCACAATTATCTGTTGTTTGTACGCATATCACTCACGACGCAAGTGGTAAAGCGAAAGAAACAAAACGTCGTTTTACTAACTTAAACACTAAAGCCACAGATTCAGAAATCAGATCATTCGTCAATATCATTGCACATCTGATTAATGAAACATTCGATAAAGTTGAGGTGGTTAAAACACAAGTTTTAGCCTAATTTAACTTAAAAATTAAGAAAGGAGGTATTCTACATGTCAAAGACTTTAGAACTTGCTTTTAAAACAAATTTAAATAAAACTGCTAAATTGCAATTCCCACAAGTTAACGTTGCTGTATCTGAGGCTGATGCTAAAGCTGCTATGGATAATATTATTAAACTTAATATTCTACAACCTACAGCTGGCACACCTATTAAAGCCACTTCTGCTAAATTAATAGACGTTACGAGTACTACTCTATTTGAAACTAAATAACACATTCTGATGTTTCAATGAGTGTGAGACAAAAAAATGTTTCATGACTACTGCGTATATTCGTAATAGATGACTAAACTGACAAGACGCTTAAATCAAGCTTTTCTCACTTCTAGTCAACCTTGCGAAGCTAGGATGAAGAATTCTGTCCTAGCTTCTTTTTTTATAATTAATACTTCAATAATTTATATTCTGAGCCCACCATTAGTAAAACGCGTTGATATTCGTATTTTGAAATCGGAAACTAAAATGCGTATAATAATGTTGCTTTAGTTATGAAAGAAAATATAGGGGGTCTATCGTGGCATTTTTATTTATACTCGGTATTGTGGCTGGTATGATGGTCCCAATCCAAACCTCAATCAATTCTCGCCTTGGACGATATACTGAATCATCTTTTTATGCATCTACCATTTCATTTTTCGTAGGTACACTATTTTTATTTATTTTAAATATGATTTTTAATCCTAAATTATTTGATGGTTCATTTTATAGTGGACATACAATTGACTATCATTGGTGGGTTGGTGGTCTACTAGGTGTTTGTTTCTTAACAGGAAACTTATTATTACTGCCTCGTTTAGGCGCAGCGTTAACTGTTGTCATGACAGTAGCTGGTCAAATCATCATGGGGGTCTTCATAGATACTTTCGGACTACTTGGCGCAAGCAATCATTCGTTTACTTTCCTAAAAGCAGTAGGTATCATAATCCTATTCTTCGGTATCTTATTAATGAACTATATACCTAAAAATAAACTCCAAGAAAAAACAAATCATATGTTTTATGTTTGGCTTATCATCGGCTTTATATTTGGGTTTGCGCCACCATTACAAACAACAATTAACAGTGGTCTAGCTCAGCAAATGCATAATTCGCTATTTGCCGCACTCGTATCTTTCACTGTTGGTACATTAGCATTATTTATTTTAACGTTAATATTTAACAGAAGTCTTAAAATTAAAATCACACACCCTGATATCGGTAAAATCAAGCCAATACATTTTATTGGTGGTGTTCTAGGCGTTGTATTTGTCACATCAAATATAATTCTGATGCCGTTTTTAGGTGCAGCACTGACAACTATCGTCGCAATGTTAGGTCAAATGTTAATGGGCGTTATCATTGATCATTTTGGTTTAGGCGTTCGCAAGAATCCAATAACACTTCGCAAGTTTAGTGGGCTAATTGCCATTGCTATAGGGATTATTCTGTTACGCCTCTTTTAGTTTTTACAACACTATATTAGTATCTTTATTTAAAATGTCTTCTTTTCTTAGTAATTGAGAAGACATTTTTTTATTTATACGATATTACACATATTCGTTATATCGCCATTGTATAATAGTTGTATAAAAATTTTATAGAGGTGATCTTATTGAAGACATTTTTTACCCCGTTAAGAATTTTAATTGCCACGCTTACCCTCCTCGTCATATCCTTTGTATGTTATATTTATGCAAAAATTCCAACAGAACCTGACACATCCAAAATAGAAACCATTACTGCAAAACCTCAATACTCTCTCTCATTCATTGGAGAACAACAACCTCAAGAAAGTTTCACTTTATATTTCAATCCATCTTTAGGGAACGTTTCGTCCTTACTTGTTAAAAATGATGAAATTATTCATTCTGACACACCATTATTTGAGTATTACAATCCCATTCTCGAGAAGCTAATTGTAGCTAAAAAGAAGGCATTATCCTCACTTATCAACCAATCAACTAAACAATCAATTAGTCAACAATTAACGCTAAACAGCCAAATATTAGAACTACAAAGCCGACTTCAAATACGCATTAATTCCCCTATTTCTGGAAAAGTAACTATCCTAGAAGCACATCCTTCTAAATTAAATACAAAAATAATGCAAATTAATAGCGAAAAACATATTATTCGTGCTAATATAACTGAATCTCAATTGGAACATATTAAAGTGAATCAAGATGTAAACGTTACAAGAAATCACTCCAAATTATTTACTGGTAAAATTCTTTCTATCATTCAAATCCCTTATAAAGTAGAAAAAGGCGAATCAATTTATCAAGTTGATATTTCGACTCAAGATCAATACCCACTTGGACGTCACTTTGATATCGATGTTGGAACTTCTAAAATAGAACTACCTAAAAATTCTATTTATGAAAATTATTATGTTTTAATTACACAAAATAACAAAATCATTAAAAGAAGAATAGAATATACTAAAAGTCAAAATAATGGGTATATTATGGTATCCAATGGATTAAATATTGGAGATAAAGTGATTGTTAATCCTTCATCATCACTACTTCAAAAATAGCAGTGATGTTTTGCAATTGTATATTCATATTAAAATTTATTATATAGAGCGAAATAATAATTGTTCTTAATTAATTGATTTTTATAAATTGCTTTGAAATTCAAACAAAGAATTTAATAATCAAAACATTGTTTTATTAAGTACTTTTTTGTTTACTTCTTAATTTCATTTAGTTATAATTAAATAAATAATATAGCATTAAATTAATTTAATAAAATTCTTTTAATCTAAATTATTTAAGTAATTTTAACTATTATAAGACGTTATATATAATTTAACGGGCAAAATAGAAAAAGCGCACAATTAGTTGGGGAGGTTTCAAAATGGCAATTTCAAAAATCAATGATTGTTTCGAATTATTAGCAATGATCACATACGCAGATAAATTAAAAAACATCATTAAAAAAGAATTTTCAATTAGCTTTGAAGAATTCGCAGTTTTAACATATATTAGTCAAAGTAAAGAAGATGAATATTATTTAAAAGATATTATTAATCACTTAAACTATAAACAACCACAAGTAGTTAAAGCAGTGAAAAATTTATCTCAAGAAGATTATTTTGATAAAAAACGTAATGAACACGATGAAAGAACTGTATTAATTCTCGTAAATAGTACACAACGTAAAAAAATCGATTCATTATTAAATAAAGTAAATACTCGTATCGAAGAAGCTAACAAAGAAACTGAATTATAATTTCTTTGTGGCTTTTCTAATTCTATTCGTTTTCGATATGAATTTATAACTCTGAGATATTAATTTTAAATAACAAAGCCAGTAAATGAAATTCGTAAATTTCACTTACTGGCTTTTTTGTATATCATATGACGTATTACAAATGTATTTTAAATTAAAATGTTTTTATCTAATATATTAGGCTCTACGTCAAATCGGACTGATGAGTCCAAATATTGAGATTAAGCAACCTTAG
>ERZ1023442.20-NODE-20-length-112918-cov-21.834977_pt1 | contig 112918 bp, 102 predicted proteins | sample MGYA00380521_ERZ1023442 | MGnify/ENA primary metagenome ERZ1023442 (study PRJEB33173, sample SAMEA4830294) | metagenome | study: EMG produced TPA metagenomics assembly of the PRJEB25223 data set... | reverse complement strand
ATAGAAATTGTCTTTTTTTCACTTATCCAAGAACTTTATGTCCCGGACTCTTTTTGAAGTAATTTACAATTTAAATACGTTTACTTATATGAGTACTATTTTTAATACGCTACTGAAAAATTAGAGTCCAACTTTAAATAATAATCAGGTTGATTTAGCTTTTCAGCGATAAGTGAACTCATCGGTCGATCATATGTGGAATGAAGTATTGATTCATCTTCCAAGTATTGACGATAATTTCTATAACAATAATCTGTCATTGTAACTCTATACTTTTCATCTAACTCAATATTTTTTATATTCACTCTATCAAAACGAGGCGCTGACATATCTACCTCATAATCAAATCCTTGCCACAATGTACATAATGTTTCATCAATAATAGTCATACTTAATTGATTTTGCTCAAATTGAATATAAGAATAAGTATATTCAAGCATTTTTTTAATTTGATGGCCTCTAAGTGTTATATCTATTGCTTTATCAGGGTGTGGATAAGCATTATAGACATCCTCATTAGTCACTATACCTTTTAATCCCTTTTCGCCATTTTTAGGCACGTTAATACAAGTAATATTATTCACATAGGCTAAATGTAGACTATCATGTAATAATTGTATAAATGGATGTGGACTACTTAGTAAGTCTTCCAAGCCATTAACCTGTAAATCGACTTTATTCTCTGAAACAATATCCTTTGACCAATGTTCTAAGGCTTTACGATCATAATAAGTTGTCTCAAGTAATTCCTGATCTTCTGGAAACTCACTTAAATTAATTACTGTAGATTCAATATCTTCTTTTTCGAACGAGTTCGTACGTTTTTTAAATTTAATTTTGACATGTACTAACTCTTGAGCATCTTGTCCTGCTTGAACATATACTGTTTCAAAATCATTACCTATAATCGTTTGATGCTGGTGCGCTGTTATCATTAAATCGATCACACCTATTTCCTTCATTATTTTTTCCGCTTCATGAGAACCTTTTCTATGTCTTGTATTTGTTTGATTTATTTTATATAGTCCTCCATGATAGATTACAATTAAGAAGTCAGGATGTTCACTTTCATGTATATATCTAATCCAGCGTTTAGCAGATAATAGTGCTTTTTCAATACTAACCTCTTTCTCCATTTCAGCGAATTCGTTTTTCATTAATCCATCTGCAGTTAAACCTACAATTGCGATTCGAACATTATCGTATTCTTTAATTATATAAGGTGTTGAGAAGTATGGTTCCTTTGTTAATGCAAATTCTATATTCGCAGATAACCATTGAAACCTTGATAGTGATACTGCTTTAGTCAAAAATGATAATCCAAATTTAAAATCATCCGGACTTATACCACTAGCATCATACTGCATAGCATTCATTAATTTAATCATAGGATGACGTTTATAGGGTGCGACAATAGCATAATAATGCGCAGCCAATGAGCCAGCTACACTTCCCCCACTATCTAATAAAATGACTTTATCATTGTTTTCTCTAATATTTTTAACATAGGTACCAGCACGATATATATTTGATCCAAAATCTCCATTCATAAAATGACTATGCATATCTGATGTTGCCAAGATATCTATATTTATATGTTCATTTTTCTCCAATTTACACACCCCTTATTTAAAGCTAGTTTAACATTTATTAATCTGTTGGTGCTATTTATTTCTAATCAAAAAAGCATTCTCAGAATTAATAATTTCTGAGAATGCTAATATATTTAACCAATTTGAACACGTTCTTTAGGATAATGGTATTTATCCGGTTCCTTACGTCCAGCTATCATAATAATAAATGAAATTAAACCAACACGACCTATAAACATTAATATCATTAGTATTACTTTAGTAAGTCCACTAATATCGTCTGTAACACCTAAAGATAGACCACATGTTCCAAAGGCTGACATGACTTCAAAGAATACTTGTAAAAATGTTAGATTTGTTTTTTCAGTAGCGAGAATAACAATCATACTTACAAATGTTAGAATTGATGCCATAGTAAATACGGCGAATGAACGTTGAATATCAACTACATGTATTTCTCGATTGAACACTTTTATAGCTGTTTTTTCAGCATTATTATTAAAGTTAATTACAAAGAGAATTAGTATCGCAAATGTAGTTGTACGTATACCACCACCAACTGAACTTGGAGATGAACCAATAAACATGAGGATACTCATTATTACATTCGTTGCATCACTAAAGTTTGTTACATCAATGGTTTGTAATCCAGCACTACGTGTTGTTGCAGATTGAAATAATGAATAAAATAAGGATTGATGCCAACTTAATCCTTTAAAAGCATGGTGATGTTCTAATGCTAATATGGCTAAAACACCAAAAACAAATAAAAATAGATATGTGCATGTAGTTATTTTGGTAAATAGTGAAAATCTAAAATGGCTGACCCTATTCCTTACATATGCTCTGATTTCAAGTAATACAGGAAATCCTATTGATCCTAATACGATTAGAAACATAACAATCGTTTGAACAAAATAATCCTTAGCGTAAGGTATTAATGATTGCCCTGTGATATCTAATCCACCGTTAGTAGTAGCAGAGACAGACACAAATAAACCTTGCATGAGTGCATTTTTCAAATCTGGATTATCTCTATAGAAATAAAATGCTAATAACAGTGCACCTATAAATTCTATTGTTAATATCGTTTTGATGATTTCTAATATCAGCTTAACGGTTCCACTCATTGTATCTTTATTATTATCTAACATAATTAATTGGCGTTCGCGGATACCTATATGTTTCCCTAACACAACCCATAGTACTGTACCAATCGCCATGACACCAATACCGCCTATATTAAGTATGATTAATATAATAATTTGGCCAAATGTTGAATATGTATCTACTATGTTAACGGGAGATAGTCCAGTAACACTAATGCCTGATACAGCAACGAATAGCGTATCGATTGGGCTAACATCAACACCATGTTTATGCACAAATGGGAGGTTTAATAATAAAAAAGCGACAACTATGGCTATCAAATAATATAAAACTATCCCCTGTTGAGGGCTAGATTTTTTAAATAACTTACTGAAAATAGACACTCATTTGTCACCTCAACATTATTTCAATTTTATTTTTATATCTTGAGATTTTCCTTTTCTATAAATTTCAGCCGACAATGTTTTTAAGTCTTGTCTATGATTAAAAATTATTTGTCTATACTGTAAATTATTTTGAATTGATTTACTATCTAATTCTACAACTACATCACCAATTTTTAAACCTGATTTTTTACCTAAACCATTTTCTTTTAATATTTCTACTACGATTCCGTTTTGAACATCTTCGGGCACTTTTAATAAATTTCTTTCATAAGGTAATAAATCTGAAACATTTTTAATTCCAATACCAGTATTAGGATATTGAATTTCACCATTTTTCTCTAATTCCTCAGCAATTTCTCGTGCATTATCAATTGGAATTGCAAAGCCCATGCCTTCAATATTAGGCATATTTATTTTTAGCGATACTAAGCCTACTAATTCTCCAACTCTATTGACGACAGCACCTCCTGAATTACCTGGGTTAACTGAAGCATCAATTTGAAAGGTATTAACCAATTCATCATTATTATTATCTTTATCGAAGTCGACAGGTACTGCCCTATTTAATCCAGAAATAATACCTTTCGTCACTGTATTTTTAAAATCATTTCCAAGTGGATTACCAACAACTAAGATGGATTCACCTAGCTTTAAATGTTTTGAATGACCTATTTTAATTGGCAGCACGTTTTTATTTTTTATCGTTGCTTTAAGCACTGCAATATCTGACCACATATCTCTCCCAACGACTGTAGCAGTAGCTGTTTTATCATCATCATATGTAATGTTTACTCTTTTATTACTTCCAACTATATGTGTATTGGTTAAAATAAAAAAAGTATCGTCTACAGCTTTGTAGACGACACCTGAACCAACTTCATTATTTGAGTTTGTATTTGTTTTATCAATTGTTTGTGTTGTTATGTTCTTAGGTGTGTCATTCTCAATTGTTACCACTGATTTAACAGCTGTTTCTGCATTCTTCATTGTTGTTGTGTATTTCGTATCATTGTTACTACTTTGTTCAATACTACTATTTTGATTAATCGTTGAGATAATTGCACTAATTAGTATAACAATTAATATGATTGCAACTACTATGACTATTTTAAGCCAATGCAATTTTAAAAAGTCTTTTACTTTGTCCATCGTATCATTGCTCTTAGGCTTATCTTCTGAGTGTCCATTTTCTTCTGACTTATTAGAATGAGCTAAATTTTGACTAGATGCTTTCTTTATGTCTTGATTATCTTCAACTTCATTGCTTTTATCTTTAGTATGGGAATTTAATTCCTTGTTAGAAGTTTCATTAGAACTTGCTTTTTGTTCCTTTTGTTCAATTTTTTGACTTTCATTTGTTTCTAAAACGTCATCCGATAATGCTTTAGTCTCTTTTTGTTTTTTAGTTTGTTCACTTTTATCAAGATGATTAACTTCACTTTTATTAATATTAGCTTGTTGTTTTCCTTTATTCTTTTCAACTCTACTATATTTGGGTTCTATTTCAGCATGTTTGGAAGGGGTAAAATTATTGTCTTCTTTCTCCTGTTTTTCCACTTCGTCAGTAGGTTTAGTTACCTTATCATTATTTTCTTTATGTTCATTTTTTAGTTGTTGCTCTTCCGGTAGTGTTAAATGATGCGTGTTAGTATCATTTAATTCTTGATCAGACTCATTATCAGATCGTAATTTAGCTAGATGTTGTTGCTGGTGAATTTCTTCTTGTGTTAATTTCTCAATTCTTGCTTTTCGCATGTTATCTTTAACACGTTCTTCATTAACTTTTGCTTGTTCTTGCTCTTTTTTGGCAAGTCTCTCACGTTGTTCTCTCTCACGTTCTAATCGTTCTTCGCGTTCTTCATTATGGAAATACTCATGTCGTTTTCTACGATACTGTTCACGTGGTATTACGTGTTTTTTATCATTATCCAAAGGTGTCCACTCCTATCGACTAACTCACAATCTATCATGCTAACGTTAAATTATGTTTTGTGGTTGTGGCTTTATTTAATTTATTCATTAACTAAAGTTTAATATCAATATCGCCAATTAGCAATGAATTGAAGGTTCTAAATTGAATTTTTCTTATCAAATCACTAAATTGCACAAATGATAATAATAAAGCCTTTTAAACTTAATGATATACATCAAATCTAAAAGGCTCGAATCACTTATTTAATACTATTTATTGGATTTCTTCTTGTTGCTACGTACTGATGTTAACCAACCGATTACGACTAAAAGAATCATAACTGTCCAGAAGATAGCTTGCCATAATGTACTATGAGGGAAATGTTCAGGTAAAATACCTATATCTTCATGAGCAAGTACTATAACAACTAATTTAATACCTACCCAACCTACAATTGCGAAGGCAGCTCCTTCTAATCCAGGATATTTATTTAGTAAGTCAACAAACCATGTAGCGGCAAAACGCATTAGAATAACACCGATCATTCCGCCAATAAACATTACTGAGAATTGACCTAAGTCCATGCCACCAAAATGAATGCCAACTTCAGGTAATGTAACAGCAATTGCCATCGCTGCTAACATTGAGTCAATTGCAAAAGCTATATCTGCAAATTCAACTTTTAAAACAGTGCCCCAAAATTGCATAGGTCCGACTTTTTTCTCAACGCCAGACTCGTCAAAATGATGGTCGTCACCTTCAGGCTGATCTTCATGTTCTTTGTGGAAGAATTGCCAGAGATTTCTTATTGACATAAAAATTAAATACGCGGCACCAAGTGCTTGGATAAACCAGAAATTTGCGATAACACTAATTAAGAATAAGGCAAGAAAACGGAATACAAATGCACCTAGCAAACCATAAAATAACGCTTTTTTACGTTGTTCAGGTGGTAAATGTTTTACCATAACAGCCATTACAACCGCATTATCAGCTGCTAATAACCCTTCTAAAAATACAAGAACGAGAATTACCCATAAGTAAGGTAAAATTAAACTCGGATCCATAGTGGACAGCTCCTTTTTGTTTTAATACAAATAAAGAGACCTATGCTAAATAATAGCAAAGGTCTCACTTAGCAAATAAATGCCCACTTTACCGGAAGATAATACTTCGTAATGACGATAAAGCGCTAACCATCAAGTAGTTGATGGTCTTCAAGTTACTCCCCTCTGACAAATTGTCATAGGTATTCATTTGTTAAGTGTATTATACACTATACTTAATATAAATAAACAATTAACGTATAACAAATTGTCTATTTAAAGAGATATTTTTAAATACCCATTATTTTCAATCATAATCTTATAAAAGACTATACAATTTAATTTCTGGGAATTTTTCTTCGAACCAGCGTGTTGCAAATTCATTTTCGAATAAGAAGACGAAATTATCATATCTATCTTTCACTAATATAGAACGAGACGTGTTCATTTTATCTTGTATATCATCTTCGTTTTCAATCCAACGCGCAATTTTTCTACCAACAGGTTCCATAACAACATCAACGTTATATTCGTTTTTCATTCGATGTTCAAACACTTCAAATTGTAATTGACCAACGGCACCTAAAATAATTTGATTAGTGTGAAGCGTTTTATAATATTGGATTGCTCCCTCTTGAACAAGCTGTTCAATTCCTTTATGGAAATGTTTTTGCTTCATTACGTTTTTAGCTGAAACTTTCATAAATATTTCCGGTGTGAATTGAGGTAAATCTTGGAAACTATATTTTTGCTTGCCACCAACTAAAGTATCTCCAATTTGATAATTACCTGTATCATATAAACCAATGATGTCTCCAGCTACTGCATGGTTAACAGTTTCTTTATCGTCAGCCATAAATGATGTTGAACGCGTAATTTTTTGTTTTTTGCTCGTACGTTGTAATGTTACATCCATACCACGTTCGAATGCACCGCTAACAACACGCATAAATGCAATTCTATCACGATGTTTAGGGTCCATATTAGCTTGAATTTTGAAAATAAATCCAGAAAATTCATCATCAAATGGGCTTACTTCAACTTCTTCATTTGTCTGACGTGCATTAGGCATCGGTGCATGATCAACATATGCATTCAAGAAGTTTTGAACACCGAAGTTAGCTAATGCAGAACCAAAGAATACGGGTGTTAATTCACCATTTAATAGCGCATCATTATCAAACTCTTCACCTGCTTCTTCTACAAGCATAAATTCTTCGATAGCTTGAGCAAATGCACTGTCATTACGAATAGCATGCTCTTCTTGTAGTTCATAATCATCATCTAAATGTAAAACATTTTCTTCATCTCTAAATGGCTCTATAGATTTAGACTCACGATCGATAATACCAAAGAAATTTTGACCCATACCAATTGGCCAGTTCATAGGATAAGTATCAATGTTTAATGTTTCTTCAATCTCATCTAATAATTCAAATGGCTCTTTACCTACGCGGTCCAATTTATTAATGAATGTAAAAATTGGAATTCCTCTCATTTTACAAACTTTAAATAGCTTTAAAGTTTGAGGTTCAATACCTTTGGCACAGTCAATAACCATCACTGCACTATCCACTGCCATTAAAGTACGGTAAGTATCTTCTGAGAAATCTTCGTGTCCTGGTGTATCTAATATATTAATTTTGTAATCATCATAGTCAAATTGCATCACTGAACTCGTTACTGAAATACCACGTTCTTGCTCCACTTTCATCCAGTCACTAGTTGCAAATTTACCTGTTTTTTTACCTTTAACTGTACCCGCTTCTCTAATTGCACCACTAAAATATAATAACTTCTCAGTCAGTGTCGTTTTACCAGCATCCGGGTGAGATATTATGGCAAACGTCTTTCTTGATTCAACTTCTTCTTTTAAACTCATCTATTAATCTCCTTTAAAATCATTCACAATCCAGTTTGTTAAATTCGAAGCAATTTTGTTTGCTTCATTTTCCTCGATAAAAGCAAATAATTGCATTACCAATTCTTCCTTAACATCATTACTGTCCATATTCAAATCAAGTTCTATTGACCAAAATATATCTGGAATAGCCAACATGATTTGATTTTTATCTTCAATTATATATAAGTAAACATTAACAATTTCGTCATTTATAGATAATTGTTTAATTTTCACTTGGGCCACCGCCAAATTTTTTGTATGCCGCTTCAAGTCCAATTAAATCATCTCTATGTGGCACTTTAATATGTCCAGGCATGATTTGATATGGTTCTCTTCCTTTAGAAGCTAATACTACTGTATCGCCCGGTACAGCTATATCAATGGCATGTTTGATCCCTTCAGCTCTGTCATCAAATTCAACATAACGATCATGAGTTGCGCCTTTTGCTAGTTCAGCAGTCAACATTTTAGGATCATCATTAGCAGGATTATCTGGCGTAAATATTACGTAATCTGCTCTACAAGCTACTGCGCCCATTTCAGGTGTTTTAGTTAAGTCACGTTCTCCAGCCATTCCAATTAAAAAGATTAATTTTTGTTTCACGAAGGGTTTTACTGCATCTATAAGTTTATTCATTCCGTCAGCAGTATGCGCATAGTCAATAATTAAATCAATTGGTAGCGAAGGATCTAGAACTTCCAAACGCCCTTCAACTGGCTCTAAATTCTCAACTACTCTGACGATATCTTCCATAGATATTCCTTTACTCCAGACGGCAATCATGGCAGCCATAATATTTGAAATATTAAATTTACCTACATATGGTGTTTTAACAATGTATGTACCTATAGGCGTATCGAAATCAAATTGAACACCTTGTAAAGATTCTTTAATATTTTTAGCCATAAATTGAGCGTCATGGTCTATTCCATATGTAAATATTTCATATGGTGTAACTGATGCTAAATATTTGGAGAAATCATCATCATTATTTAAAACAGCATATTTCTCTTTCGATAAATCTTCTCCCAGTTGACTAAATAACAATGATTTAGCATGTCCATAGGCTTCCATTGTGCCATGAAAATCTAAATGGTCTTGTGTTAAATTTGAGAATATCGCAACATCAAATTCTACACCTCTTAATCGCCCTAGTGATAAACCGTGACTAGATACTTCCATAGTCATAGCTTCCGCATTTTCATCAACCGCTTGCTTAATCTTTTTAGTTAAAGACACTGTTTCTGGAGTTGTATTGGCACCTCTAGTTTTATGTTCATTTATTTGGAAACCATTTGTTCCTAAATATGCGCTTCCTTTACCTAAACCTCTATAAATAAGATGAATCATAGTAGCAATTGAAGTTTTGCCATTAGTGCCTGTCACACCTATTGTAGTTAATTGATGGCTAGGAAAATCATATAAAGTATGTGCTAACAGGCTAGCAACTCTTAATGTATCTGGTACGATAACCTGCGTCACGTCACCGTTAATGTCTTGTTGATGGTTAACCACAATGACTTTTGCACCTTGATCAACAACATTTTGACAAAATTTATGGCTATCAACTGTATAGCCTTTTGATGCGACGAATATACTCCCTTCACTAGCGGTACGTGAATCTGTAGTGATATCAGTAACATTTATATCTAAAGTACCTATTACTTGTTTAACTCGTATTTTTTCGAACAACTCATTCGCATTCAAAATGTATCGCTCCTTTTTTTACAATAATTTTATTATACACGTTTTGAAGTTGTTGATAAATTTATAATCATTAAAATATTGATTAGATTTAATACGAACTTGATATGTTTTACACCTCACACTAAAGATTTCATTAATATAATTGAAGGAATTATTAATTAATAGTTAATTATTTTAAAATTTCCTATATATATCATTTTAATTCAATACTTTTAAATCTATTAATGCTAGGATAGTTATATAAAGATGATGTTAACTTCCTTAATATGCTATAATGCACTATAAATGAATTTTATACTTTCAGTAGAGGGTATATATATTATGATAACTATGTAAGTATGTTTATTGCTACTATAGTTAAATCAGAATGCGTTATTGCGTGTTTTAAATTTAAATTAATGGAGGGTGACTATTAATGGTTACTCAAAATAAAAAGATATTGATTATTACCGGCTCATTTGGAAATGGACATTTACAAGTGACACAAAGTGTTGTTAATCAACTCAATGAAATGAACTTGTCTCATCTATCAGTTATTGAGCATGATTTGTTTATGGAAGCACACCCAATCTTAACTTCTATTTGCAAAAAATGGTATATCAATAGCTTTAAGTATTTTAGAAATATGTATAAAAACTTTTATTATAGTCGCCCTGATGAATTAGATAAATGTTTTTATAAATATTATGGATTAAATAAATTAATCAATCTACTACTTAAAGAAAAACCAGACTTAATCTTATTGACATTCCCTACTCCAGTAATGTCAGTGTTAACAGAGCAGTTTAACATAAATATTCCAATCGCAACTGTTATGACAGATTACCGTCTACAAAAAAACTGGATAACGCCTAACTCTCATAGATATTATGTAGCTACTGACGATACTAAACGTGATTTCGTCAATGCTGGTATCCCTGCTTCTGATATAAAAGTGACTGGAATACCTATTTCCGATAAATTTGAATCTGACATCGATAAAGTGGCTTGGTTGAAGAAACATAATTTAAATCCTGATAAACCAACTATTCTGATGTCTGCCGGGGCATTTGGTGTATCAAAAGGATTTGACTATATGATTGATAACATCCTTCAGAAAAGTCCACAATCACAAATCATAATGGTTTGTGGTCGTAGCAAAGGGCTAAAACGTACTTTAGAAATGCAATTTAAATCATATGACAATGTCCTTATTCTAGGATATACAAAACATATGAATGAATGGATGGCATCAAGTCAACTTATGATTACAAAACCAGGTGGCATAACGATTTCCGAAGGTTTAACACGTAGTTTACCAATGATCTTCTTGAATCCGGCTCCAGGTCAAGAACTTGAAAATGCATTATATTTCCAAGATAAATCATATGGCAAAATCGCGAATACACCTGAAGAAGCTATAGATATTGTTTCTGATTTAACAAATCACGAGTACCGCTTACAAGCTATGACTAATAAAATGACTGAAGAAAAGGTTAACCATTCAACTTATAGACTATGTACCGATTTATTAAATATCTTGGACAGTTCATCACAACAACAAGAAATATATGGAAAGGTTCCTTTATATGCCAGATTCTTCGTTAAGTAATAAAGGAATTAGTAAAAACTTCAAGATAATGCTCGTTATTTTGTTCTTAATGGAGTTTGCACGGGGAATGTATGTATTAAGTTACGTTAATTATTTACCAACCGTTACCTCTATTGCTGTTGCAGTGACTTCAGCGGCATTATCAATTCACTTTATATCCGATGCGGCAACGAATTTTGTCATCGGATTTCTTTTGAAAAAATTTGGTACTAAGCTAGTATTAACCTTAGGTTTTTTATTAGCTTTTATTAGTTTATTCTTAGTCATTTGGTTCCCAACTAATCCAATAGTTATCATTTTGAGTGCTATCATGTTGGGTATTGCTGTTAGTCCTATATGGGTTATCATGTTATCTAGTGTAGAGGAAGCACAACGTGGTAAACAAATGGGCTATGTTTACTTTGCTTGGTTATTAGGGTTACTCGTAGGATGGGCATTTATGAATGTTCTAGTTAAATTACATCCTACTCGATTTGCATTTATGATGTCACTTGTTGTAGTCATTGCATGGGTATTGTATTATTTTGTTGATATTAAATTAACAAATTATAATACTAAACCGGTTAGTGAACAATTAGGACAAATCGTTGATGTTATGAAACGTCACTTAGTGTTATTCCCTGGTATTTTATTACAAGGTGCTTCTATTTCAGCATTGCTACCTATACTACCTACATATGCTACAAAGGTAGTAGGCGTAAGTACTATTGAGTACACCATTGCCATCGCTATAGGTGGTGCCGGTTGTGCTTTTTCAATGTTATTTTTATCTAAGATTATTGATAAAAATAGTAAGAGCTTTATGTATGCAGTTATTTTTACAGGTTTTATACTATTCACAGCGTTTATCTTCGGTTTATCTTTAGTAACAAATATCCTTATCGTTTGGATTGTAGCAATATTTATAGGTTTAATGTATGGTATATTATTGCCTGCATGGAATACATTTATGGCAGGACAAATTGATCCCGCTGAACAAGAAGAAACTTGGGGCGTATTTAATAGTGTTCAAGGATTTGGTTCTATGATAGGTCCTTTATTTGGAGGCTTAATCGCTCAGTTTTCTAATGGTTTAAATAATACATTTTATTTTTCTGCAGCAATCTTTTTAGTATTAGCGATATTCTACGGTGTTTATTTTGTAAAGTATCGAGGCAAAGCAAATCGTTTCTAATAAAAAGTAGATAAAATACTAAAAATCTAGTTAATGTACATCATACACTGTACATTAGCTAGATTTTTATTTTACATATTATTTAATTTTACGCTAACTTAAAAGTATCAATCACTTTCCATTTATCCTCTTCTTCGTCATAGCGTAATAATGAAAGTTCTTCAATTTTTTCTTTAAGGTCTACCCCTACTAATTCTACTTGACCAAATATATCCTCGAATTCTTGGCTTGTTAAACCTTGAGCAATCGTAAAGTGTGGCACGAATGGATGCTCAGCTTCACCATGAAAATCTTCAGTATTAAATAAATTGAAAAGTTGTTCTAATTCATCAGTTTTAGCAACTTTAAAATAAATTACATTGTTAGTTGGTTTAAAACTTGAAGCTTTTGTAGCATGAACATCTACAGGTCCGAAACCTTCTAATCTTTTTTTAACTTCTTCTTTTACTGAATCTAATTCATCATCATTGATTTCAAAGTGTGATTTGATCGTAATATGAGGCATGATACGTGCATACTCAGTATCATAACGTTTACGATAACCGTTCACTTCATCTTGAAATGATTTTGACGGAATTAATGCTAATCCTATATTCATTGAAATTCCTCCTTTGTTTAACATATTACTATTATAGCAAAATTCTATATATTACGTTATTAGTTAGCAGAATTTTTTGAAAAGGTTTACAATATCTAAACAATTTATTTCGTAGTATTGTACATTAAATAATCTCAATTACATCTTAGCATTGATTATCCTATTAAAAATACAAGTAATTAAACCTCATTTGACTCTTGTGTAATTAGCTCATCGCTTAAATAATATTTAAGTATGTCTGATAATAGAGGTTTCCAAGATTTCCAGTTATGTCCACCCTCAAATTCTAAATAATGATATGTGAGCCCTTTGTCTTTAATTACTGTTGCTAAATCTCTATTTGGTGTTAAAAAGTTTGCACGTTCTCCAGTTGTTGGCAAAGCAAAATCTTCTTCTTCTAAACCAATAGCGTGCCAAATAGACAATTCACTATATTGTATACACTTATTAAATTTATCTATTACAGTTTCATCTGAATGCGGGCTAAGCATTGCTACTTGACTGAAAATAGTTGGGTAAGTCAATGCGGTTAAAAGTGCTATACTACCAGCAAGACTATCTCCCATTAAAATTCTGGCATTACCTACTTTATAAGTTGGAAACGTCTTATCAATAAATGGCAGCAACTCTTTACCAATAGCTTGTACGGTTTTATGACTTCTAGTACCCTGTGGATGAAATTCTTCTCTACGTTTATCAACATCTTCATAATGAAATCCAACTATAATGGCTCGTTGAATTTCATCCTCTCTTCTCAACCGTTCATATTCACGTTGAAGTCTTCCAAATCTTAAAAAATCTAGCCCGTCAAAACATATAATGACTTGATACTTAAATAATTCAGAGTAATCTTCAGGCAAATATACTGATAATGTAACATCTCTTTCTAAGATATTACTATGTAATATATGTTTATTAATTTTGCCTGATTTGAAATTCGACATAATATTGATGCCCCCTAAATAGAATATACTTATTGTATCAAGATAATGATGACTTTTAAATCTCTGATAAAAATCTAATGTTCCATACTCACGAAATTTGGTAACTTATACATAGTTATAACACTTTTTTTCAAAATGTAGCTCTATATTTATTAATTACAATATTAAATATGAACTTCATTAATCTCAGTGTATCTGTCTAGAAGTTAAAATTTCCCTTTTTAACGCGTCTTAATTGATATATACTAATTAAATAATGAACAAATGAAAATAGGAGGACGTAAGCTTATGCTTAACAAAGTTTGGTTCCGAACAGGAATTGCCCTAGTTATCTTGTTCGTGCTAATTAAATTGTTTATGGAAGTACAAAGTGTTTTTGCACCTATTGTAACCATTATCGGTTCTGTATTTCTTCCATTTATGATTAGCGGATTTTTATTCTATATCTGCTTACCTTTCCAAAGTATTCTTGAAAAGTGGGGTTTCCCGCGTTGGGCAAGTATCACTACAATTTTTATTGGTTTAATTGCTATTATTGCTATCGTAGTCGCATTTATAGCACCAATTATTATCTCTAACGTTAATAGTTTAATAAAAGCAACACCATCACTGCAAAAAGAAGCTGAACAAATTGTTAACTTCTCACTTACGCAAATGGATAAACTTCCAAGCGATGTAACAGATAGAATTAATTCTGCTGTAAAATCAATTGGTGATAGTATGACTGGAATTTTGGCTAATTCATTTACATACTTAACGTCATTTATTTCAACTGTCTTCTTACTTATCATGGTACCGTTCTTCTTAATTTACATGTTAAAAGATCATGAAAAATTCATTCCTGCTCTTGCTAAATTTTTCAAGGGAGAACGTAAAGTATTTGTAGTCGACTTAATGAAAGATTTAAACTTCACATTAAAATCATACATTCAAGGACAAGTGACTGTAAGTGTTATTTTAGGGGTCATTTTATATATTGGTTATACCATTATTGGTTTACCATATACACCTTTATTAGTACTATTTGCTGGTGTAGCTAACTTAATACCTTTCTTAGGACCATGGTTATCATTTGCACCTGCAGCTTTGCTCGGTATCATAGATAGTCCTACTACATTTATTTGGGTTTGTGTTGTTACATTAATCGCTCAACAACTTGAGGGTAATGTGATTACACCAAATGTTATGGGTAAATCTTTAAGTATTCACCCACTTACAATAATTGTTGTTATTTTAGCCGCTGGAGATTTAGGTGGGTTCACACTTATTTTAATTGCCGTACCACTCTATGCAGTACTTAAGACTATTGCGAGCAATGTCTTTAAATATCGTCAACGCATTATTGATAAAGCTAATAGCGACGTTAAAGACTAGATTAATATAAATTTAAAAAACGTTTCAGGAGTGAACTTGAATTTACAATGCATTCAAGTTCACTTCTTTTTATAAATACAAAAAAACTTGGTGCTATACACACCAAGTAATTGAATTAATTTATTATTTTATTGCGTGGAAACCACTATCTACATGGATATTCTCACCAGTTACGCCACTTGAGAAATCACTCAATAAGTAAGCAGCAGTTTTACCTACTTCTTCTTGATCCACGTTTCGTCTTAATGGTGCACGTTCTTCAATTTCTTTAAGGATTGTGTTGAAACCACCAACACCTTTAGCACTTAATGTACGAATTGGGCCAGCAGAAATAGCATTTACTCGAATGTTGTCCGGGCCTAAATCATAAGCTAAATATTTAACATTAGCTTCTAAACTTGCTTTAGCTACACCCATTACATTATAGTTTTGAACGGCAAATTCACCACCAAGGTATGTTGTTGCAACAATACTACCACCGTTTGGCATTATTTTCTTCGCTTCGTGCGCAACAATTGTTAATGAATATGAACTGATATCTTGCGCAAGTAAGAAGCCTTCACGTGATGTTTCAGAGAAACGTCCACGTAAGTCTTCAATATTTGCAAATGCGATAGAGTGATAAACGCCATCAATATTGCCTACTTCTTCGCCAATTTTAGCGAAACCATTTACTACATCTTCATCTTTTTGAACATCGATTTGATATAATTTTGGATCTTCTTGGTTTAATTGTTCTAATAATTTTTCTAATTCTTTGCGGCTACGGTCTTTACGATATGTGAAAACAAGTTTAGCCCCTAATTGATCTAATACCTTTGCAACACCAAATCCGATACTACGTTTATTAGCAATACCCATAATTACGAAGGTTTTATTTTCAAGATTAATCATTCGAAATAACTCCTTAATCATCGTTTTTTATATCTTAATCTCACTGTACAAACAATGTAGACTAATCTAACGTTATTATTTTACCATTTTTGCTTCATAATGATAAAGCAATATTATAACCTGGTCATACATGAGAGCTTGGTCCATAAATAATATAATGATGCTATTTTTCAAATTCGCAGAAGCTGACTGAACTGAGAGAGCCAAAAATTGCGTATTCTCAGTTATAGTCATCCTTTCGAGCGGTGCCCTAGCAAGAAAGATTTTTATAAAGAAATTCTACAAGATAAACAAGTTGGGGTGGGACCATGAATTTAAAAAGAATTCTGTCCCACCCCTTACACCTGTTATTGATTTTTTCTAAATCAATAATAAAATTCTAGATCTGATTTTAATTCATCTACGTATTCTTTTGAACCCGTTACGATAAGTCTATCTTTGTATCTAAGTTGTGTATCACCATGAGGCACGATTGATTCATTATTACGAATAATTCGAACGAAGATAATATCTCCGCCAAATGGGAAATTACGTAGTTGAATATTTTCATATTGATGATTTAACATTTCAATTTCATACAATGATGTTTCAACATTGCTTAAAATGTTTAACATATTTGGTGTTTCAATTAAGCCTTGTAGGAAGATTTTATTACTAATGAAATTACTGAATACTTCAATACCTTCACCTTTCATTTCTTCATCTTCGTTACTATTTTCAAGTCGACAAATTACGCGTTTAACACCATGTGCTTTGGCTAATTTTGCCACATCACGGTTAAGACTATCATCATTAGCAGAACAAACTACGATGTCTTGATTGAATAACCCTAATCTTTCTAGGAGTTGTTCTTCATAATTCGCTATTTCTACAACAGTTATATGGTCAGATAAATTACGCTTATCTCCTAAATCTTTGCGATAATATAATGTCACATTATATAAGTGTGGTGACAAGTTCTGCACAATTGGAATCGTCAATTGATTCTTGCCAATTAATGCAATATCAATTTTACGATTAGCCTCATCTGGAATTGGAAACATTTTCTTGAAAATAATCGGTACAAACACACACGTGATGATTGCACTTAAAATCAAAATGCCTGACATTTCAGATGATATTGTATTTAATTGCTCTGCAATTTTAGCAGATGCTATAACTAATGATAATGTTGAAGTAAGTAAAAATGCTGATGCTATCGTTGTCTTATTATCAAACCAACGTCTAATAAAGAAAACTGGAATTAATTTTGAAATAATAAAAGCTAGAATGAGCACTGGAATAATTAATAATAATGATGGTTCTTTAATTAATGACGGAATATTTAAATCAACACCAACCATGATAAAGAAGATTGGTATAAAGAACCCGTATCCAAATGAATCGAGTGTATGCACTAATTCTTCATCTGGTTTCAGTAAGGATACAACCACACCAGCTAAGAATGCGCCTAGTATATATTCAGCGCCTACACCCTCTGCAAGTGCAACTAATAGAATAATTAATGCAAAGATTGCTCTTATACCTATTTGTGTAGTACCACCAATTAAGCGATGTAAAAATTTCATACGCTTAAATACAACGCCTAATATATAGAAAATAGCAGTAAATACAAGTAAAATTGCTGAAAGCCAAACTGAACCGTTACCACTACCATTGATACCACCGTAAATAGTTAACAGTACCATCGTTACTAGGTCAGCCAATACGGCTACTAATAATATAAATTGACCGATAGTTGTACGCATTATATTCATTTCTTTTAAAGTAGGCACTACGACACCTAGTGATATCGTTGATATGATAATTATCATTAATAACACATCATCTACGAGTCCTAACCATTTGAACGCGTAAGCTAATATTACTGATATAATCATAATAAATGCGAATACGGTTAGCGCTAAATTAAGATGGCTTGGTACATTTTTTTCATGTTTGTTCGTACCTTGTCGATTTCTCTTATCTTTTTTAAAAGTGCTAAAGTCAATCTCTAAACCACTTAAAAACATTAAAAAGATAAAGCCCAACGTTGATAATATATTAAGCATACTATCTTTATGTACTAGATTTAGGATAGACTGTCCAATAATAATACCCATGATGATTTCGGCTACAACCACTGGTAAAAAATTGATGTTCAGTCTATTTATAATAATTGGTGTTAAAAATGCTGCTAGAACTACAATGACTAGTGAAAAGAACTCCATTTTGTCCCCCTATGTTAAATATGACATGAATGTTGTTGCTAAACCAAAGTAAATTAACATACTTACAATATCATTAATTGTTGTAATAAATGGTCCGCTGGCTACGGCTGGATCAATATTCAGTTTATTCATAAATAATGGAATCATAGAACCAACTAACGTACCAACCGTCATTGCAATAGTAAGACTGCCTCCAACTATTAGTGCTAAAAATGGTTGTCTATATATAACAACGATGATAATAAATAAAACAGTGGCACAAACTAATCCTGAAAGCAAGCCACTTCCCGCTTCTCTCAATGCAACCTTAAATTTACTTTGTTCATCAATTTCCCCAGTAGAGATATTACGTACAGACACCGCAAGTGATTGTGTACCAGAATTTCCGGACATACCACTAATAATAGGTATAAATGCAGCTAATAATGCAACTTGTGATAATGTTGCCTCAAAACCACCTAATATAGTAGCGGTAATCATTCCTAAAAATGTAAGAATGATGAGCCAAGGCAATCGTTTAGTAGCAGTTTTCACTACAGAATCATTTGTTGAGTCAATATCAGATACCCCAGCTAAACGAGAGTAGTCTTCACTTGCCTCTTCATCCATAACATCTAGAATATCATCAATTGTAATAATACCAAGTAAATGTTGTTGATAATCTATTACTGGCATTGCAATAAAGTCATAGTCTCTCATTTTTTGAGCTACATCTTCTTGGTCATCTGCTACATTAACGCTAATCACACGATCACTCATTATATCCTCTATATATGCATCATTTTCAGCTACAATTAAATCTCTTAAAGATAATACTCCAACTAATTGTCCATCGGTATTAATGCCAAAAATAACATAAATCGTTTCGGCATCTGGTGCTTGTTCTTTTACTAACATTAATGCTTCTTTAACCGGAGTATTGACATCTAATGAGATATATTCCGTCGTCATAATACCGCCGGCTGTATCTTCTTCATAATGTAATAGATGCTTAATTTCATTAGCATCGTCACGGTTCATTAACGTTAGCAAACTAGCTACTTTTGGTTTCGAAAGTTCATTTAATATATCTACAGCGTTATCAGAAGACATCTCTTCTAAAACTTTACTAGCATAATGTGCATTCATCGTATCAAAAAGGTCTTCATATGCTTCATCATCTATTTCTAATTGTTCAAAGAATTCCCCTACTTCTTGAGGTGATAAAAATTCAAATATCTTTTGTCTATTTTCATTTGTAGTGTCTTCAAAATATTCACTTTGTTCATACTCGTGCATTGCTAGAAATTCTTCTCTAAAACGATCTATATCGTCTTGTTTTAATAGATCATCTAACAAATTTTGGTTATACACTTCGTCAGTATTATAGTCATTATTTTCTGTTTCTAATGACAACGTCAACACCTCCAAATCTTATTATAATTCTGCAAAAATGTTTTGTAGCCATTTATAATCTATTTCTATCTCAATTTCTCTATTATAAATTGGATGTATGAATGTCACTTTATAGCATTGTAAAGATTGCGTATAAATTTCAGGATGACTTCCTTCATATAAATCATCACCAACAAGAGGATGTCCTACATAATTAAAATGAACGCGTATTTGATGCGTCCTTCCAGTATGTAATTTAATTTCACATAAACTCGCTTCAGGTTTGGTCATTACTGTTTCATATGAAGTCTTTGCGTATTTTCCTGAAGCATCAACTTTCCTAGTAATAATACTCTGGCTATCTCTAGCAATCGGTTCTTCTATAACACCACTCAATTGCATTTGACCATAACATACACACATATACCTTTTATCTATTGCACTCGTCGTCATTAAATGATGGATATGCCCATGCTTAGCAAATATTACAATGCCTTTAGTGTTACGATCTAAACGTGTAACAATATGCGGTACGATCGATGTATCGATTAACTGACCAACATTTAAATAATAAAGTACACGTTCTATCAAACTATCGTGCGGATGTTCTCTTGACGGAGTGCTATTTAAATAGTTTGGTTTTGACACGATGATTAAATAATCATCTTCATACAATATTTCAATTGGATTACGTGATGGAATCAAATATGAGCTAGGTGTTTCATCAGGTAACATAATAGTTAACTTATCTCCTGCCATCATCATTTTCCTGACAGTTACATGACTGTTATTAATAATTAAAGCGCCATTATGTTTAATGGCGCTAATTGTCTTTTTAGAATATTGGTGACGCTGCAAAAAAGACTTAAGCATTTCATTATGCTGTATCACATATTCAAATTTCATCGTCCATCTTCACTTTCAATGAATGAATCATGTACTCTTTTCCAAAATGGGAAAGGTCTAAATCTAGCAAAACGCACTTTCTCATTAGCCACTCTAAACTGAATACCATTGACATTTTTATGTTTTAAACTAACATGATCAATTGTTGTTAAAATGGTATCGTGATTAACAGGTGTGATTAAACATGTATGATGCTTTGGCAAAACAAGTGGTGAACCCACTGTTCTAAATACTCTATTATTGATAGAGGCTATTTCTGCAATCTGCATAGCTTCAAGTGAGGGATGTATTAGTGCTCCACCTAATGCCTTATTATAAGCAGTTGAACCTGAAGGGGTTGATATACATAAACCGTCACCTCTAAAACGTTCAAATTGCTTACCACGAATGCCCACATCAACTACAAGTGTTGAACCATTTTCCGTTTTCATTGTTGCTTCATTTAAAGCTAAATAACGTGTTTCATAACCATTATCATTGTATCTGACAATAATTTCTAATAATGGATATTCAATGACTTGAAATTCAGAGTTATTAATTTCAATAATTAATTTCTCAACTTCATGAGGTAACCAATCAGCATAAAAACCTAAATGTCCTGTATGTACACCTACAAATGCCACTTGAGAAAGCATGTGGCTGTATTGATGAAAGGCTTGTAATAAAGTTCCATCTCCACCTACCGAAATAACAATTTCTGGATTAACGGCATCTTCTACCATGTGGAAATCTTTCATATGATTTATCATTTTATGCTTTAATGCATTGGATTTTGAATCACCTTTAGACAAGATAGTATAACGCATCCCCACACCTCATTAGTCATGTTTTTTTGCACGTTTTTGAGAATAATATTTCTGTGCTTCTTGAATTTCATCTTTAATCTCAGACATCTCTTCATCTAGAAGATATGCCGCTTCAGCTGCACGCTCAAGACGATGCTGAATTTCCGCTGGATAATCCCCGTCATATTTATATCTTAATGTATGTTCAATTGTAGCCCAGAAATTCATTGCTAATGTTCGTATTTGTATTTCCGCTAAAATGGCTTTCTGACCGTTTAATGTTTCAATTGGATATTCAATAATCACATGATATGAACGATAACCACTTTGTTTTGTGTTATTGATGTAGTCACGTTCCTCAATCACTTTGAAATCTTGTCGTTGTCTCAGCATATTAACAACCACATCGATATCGTCCACAAATTGACACATCATTCTAAGACCAGCAATGTCGTACATCTCTTCACGTAGTCTATCAAACGGTATACCCCTTTTATTCGCCTTATCAATAATACTCGTAATTGGTTTTACTCGACCAGTAACGAATTCAATGGGTGAAGCATCTTCTCCAACTTCATATTGCTTACGCAAACCTTTTAATTTTACCTTTAATTCATCAACGGCTTGTTTATATGGTGTTAAAAATTGATCCCATTGATTCATATTGTTTCACTCCGCTTCACTTTAGGTCAAAAGTTTCTTCAACAGCTGAAACAAACTCCTTACCATAGTTATTATTTCCTTCAACATTCTCAAGTATGTAATCTAATTCCTCTTGAAAATGTTCTAAAACCAAGTCATCGTTTACTATTAGTTTCTTGCCTCTATTCTCATGCAACATGGACCATGTTTCTTGAACGAAAATCAAGTAATCATATGATTGTCCGTCATCTAATAAGTAGGCAAATCCGTAATTATCACTATCAACAAGCATTTGCCCTACTTCTACTAATCCATCAGTTGGATCTTCTGAGTAGCAATAAATGCCATCATCTTTAATTTTAATTTCATTTACATAAATACGCATGCTTGTTCCTCCTTATTATTCTTTATTAGTTTAACATAATTTAACTGTATAACACACGTTTGAAATGCACTTCTTACTCGTCTATCCACTATTGAATGAAGCTCATTATGTCGTGACAAATCAAATCATTTTATAAACTATACTTAAGTACTCAGATTTACCTTTTCATTCATATATAATTACTTTAAATATTTATATAACTCAGTCATAATGAATTACAATAAATGGATTTAGAGGTGCAAATTATGGCGACGAATAATGAAATAGAATTTAAACAATTACTAAGTAAAGATGTATACGATAAATTTAAATATACTTTTTTTGAAGATAAAGAACCTTTTATTCAAATAAACTACTATATTGATACTCCTAACTTCACATTGCGAGATCATAAATCCGCATTACGAATCCGAGTTAAAAACGACACATATGAAATGACCTTAAAAGTGCCCGCCGACGTAGGTTTGATGGAATATAATCATATGGTTAAACATATACCTAAAACAGGTGATGTAATATTTAATAACTCACTACCAGAAGATATACGAGAAATTGTCGAATCATACGGTATTAATGACAACGAATTAACTATATTAGGCGCATTGAGAACAGCTCGTTTAGAAACAAACTATAAAAATGAATTGTTAGTATTAGATCGAAGTGATTATTTCGACAAAGTTGATTATGAGTTAGAATTTGAAGTTACTGACTATAACAATGGTTTGAAAAAATTTCATAGTTTATTAGAAGAATTTAATCTTGAGCACACCGTACCTAACAATAAAGTTCAACGTTTCTTTGACTATAAGAATCAAATTGACAAGTAGCAGTACGTCGCTGTAAAAAGTCAAATTACTTTTAAATGTAAAAATTCATGTTATATTAGTAATATATTAACGGAAATTGGTGATATTATGTCTAAAACGCCATACGATATTATAGGTGAAACAGCACTTTATAATATGATTGATCATTTCTATGCTCTAGTTGAGAAAGATGACAGAATCAATCATTTGTTCCCTGGGGATTTTGCCGAAACGAGTAGAAAACAAAAGCAATTTCTCACTCAATTTCTAGGTGGACCAAACCTATATACTGAAGAACATGGACATCCGATGTTAAAAAAGAGACATATGGAATTTAAAATTACAACTTATGAAAGAGATGCATGGTTAGAAAATATGCATACTGCAATAACCGAAGCACAGTTTCCAGCTGGTGTTGGAGAGTATTTATATGAACGTTTACGTCTAACCGCTAACCACATGGTAAATTCCTAAATATAATTGAAGGTGAGTAAAACATGGCTGAAGAACTAAAAATTGTAGACAATAGAAGTCGTGAAGATGCTAATCTGTCACCTGTAAATAAAATTGAAATTTATTCATTTTTTGATCCATTTAATACAGATTGCTTTAAATTATCAGCGATTATTTCTAAATTAAGAATTGAATATAATCAATATATCCGTATCAGACATATTCTAAACCCTTCATTGAAAGTACTTACTAAGTGCCAAGCGCAAAGTACATCTGATTTTGATAATATCGCCTTAGCTTATAAAGCGGCTGAATTACAAGGTCGTTTAAGAGCGGAACGTTTCATCCATTTAATGCAAAATGAAATTATTCCTAAGAAGGATATTATTACGGAAGAAATGATTTGTGACTGCATCATTAATGCAGGTTTAGATTACAATGAATTCAAAGAAGATTTACAAAAAAGCAAATTAACCGAAAGTTTAAAAATAGATTTACACATTGCTCGAGAAATGGAAATTGAGCAAGCACCTTCACTCGTATTTTTCAGTGAAGATGTTCATGAGGAAGGCCTGAAAGTAGAAGGATTATATCCATATCACATTTACACATATATTATTAATGAATTAATGGGTACGCCTATTGAAAAAAATCTTCCACCTAAAATTGAGCATTATATTCAAAAGAAACAACTCGTTACTACGGAAGAACTATTGACCATATATGAGTGGCCCGAAAAGTTAATGACAAAAGAACTTAAGAAATTAGCGTTACAACAAAAAGTAGAAAAACTTCAATATCCTGAAGGAGATTTTTGGCAATCAAAAATGCCTAGAATATAGGATAGCTAACAATAGCCATTCAATGATGATTATATTCATGCATTGGGTGGCTTGTTTTTGTGTACACATCAATTTAAGGTTGAACGACTCTGTTTCTATTATTGTTATATAAATCAATTGCAATGTATAGTAGTGGCGTCGAAGTACAATGAAAAATTTATATACAATGAGGAATTCATTGATAGTGGTAGTTATTAAAAAAGAGTATAAAAAAACGCCGTGTCTGATTACACGACGCTAAACAAAGGGGTATGTTTGTTATGTGATTAATTTCATGTTCATAATATAACACGCTAATATAGGTGTTTCAATATTAAAGACCCCTTATTTTAAAATTGTCACAAACTTGACATATTGTAAACGGATACAGTCATTCTAAGCTTTCATAAGTTTTTCAAAAGTATCTAATTTTTGTTCAAAGACCTCACAAGCCTGCTCAATAGGTTCTGGTGAAGTCATATCCACACCGGCATTTTTCAGAATCTCAATTGGATAGTTAGAACTTCCTTTTTTCAAGAATTCATTAATATATCTTTCAACTGCAGGTTTACCCTCAGTTAAAATTTGATGACTTAAACTTTGAGCTGCACTATATCCAGTAGCATATTGATATACATAGTAATTCATATAGAAATGAGGGATTCTTGACCATTCTTTGCTAATATTGTCATCTGTTTCAACAACATCACCAAAGTATTGTTTATTCAATTTAGCATATTCATCATTCATACGTGTTGCAGTTAATGGTTCGCCTGCTTCTTCAATTTGATGAATTTTATGTTCGAATTCTGCGAACATAGTCTGACGGAATAAAGTCGCTCTGAATCTTTCAAGTTCTTGATTTAATAATAATAAACGACGTTCATCGTCTAAATGTTTATCCATATAATCACTTAGTAATGCTTCATTACAAGTTGATGCAACTTCAGCAACAAAGATTGAATAATCACTAGAATTAGATGGTTGATGTTTACGACTGAAATAACTATGTGCTGAATGACCAAATTCGTGGATAAGCGTATATAAATCAGAGACAGTATCTGACCAATTTAATAAAATGAATGGATTAGTTAAATGTGCACCAGATGAGTAACCACCTGATCGTTTACCTTTATTTTCATAAACGTCGACCCATCGATTATTCAAACCTTCTTTTACTACATCAAGGTACTCTTCACCCATAGGTTCTAACGCTTTTAACATCCATTCTTTTGCTTCTTCATAAGGCATTTCAAATTTAACGTCCTTAACCATTGGCGTATATAAATCGTACATTTTCAGCTCATCAACAGCTAATAATTCTTTTCTTAGTTTCGTGTATCTGTGCAATAATGGTAAATATTTATGCACAGTTTTTACTAAATTATCATAGACTTCTTCTGGTATATGATTATTACTTAACGCACGCTCACGAGCTGTTTTATAGTTATGTGTTCGAGCATTAAAGACATTCTTCTTAACTTCCCCTGCTAATGTTGAACCTAGAGTATTATTATAAGCACCGTAAGCTTTATATAAATTATTATATGCTGATTGACGTAACTCGCGATCATCAGATTCTAAATATTTGATAAAAGTTCCTTGTGTTAATGGATGTTTTTCACCATCTTTATCTACTGCATCTTCAAATTCTAAATCTGCATTACTAAACATACCGTACACATTACTTGGTGTAGATAGTGCATCTTGAGCCTCAGTAAGTAATCTCTCTTGCTCGGCATCTAAAATGTGTGGTCGTTTTTCATTGATAAGTTTTAAATCAAATTCATAACGTTTTAAGTTGTCATTAGTTTCGATAAATGATTGAAGTTTATCTTCATCAATTTGAAGAATTTCTGGTACTAAGAAACTCCATGCGGAACTAATTTTAATTATAAGTTGATGTGCACGTGACTCGAATCCTGTATATTTATCGTTTGAAGTATCTTGGTCTTGTTTTAAATGTGCATAGACATATACTTTCTCTAGTTTAGTACCAATTTCATCTTCTAATGCAAGCGCATCACATAATGTATCAGCGCTATCTGCTAAGTGCCCTTTAAATTGCTCTTCTTTACCTAGATAACCTTCAACCTCTTTTAATGCTTCTTCAAAAGCTTCATCATTTTTAAAAATCGTTGTTAAATCCCACGTATCATTTGGATATTTACGTTCTTGCTCTTCTCTTGTTAATTGTTGACTCATATAGTAAACCTCCTATAATAACTAATGTTATAATTTTCTCATTATTCCCTATGAATTGCACGTTTTAACTATATTTAATGTAATGATTAATAAGTTCTGAGACAACACAATCCATAGAAATAGTGTTAAGGTACATCTGCCTAAATTTAAGAAAGGCTTTTAAACACTGATGTACATCAAACTCTTGTTCATTAAATAATTTAAATTGTAATTGCCACTGAACTGGATGATTCTCAATATAAAGTTGATAAGGGAATATGTAGCCGAAGTTATGATAAACAGCTTCATCTGTTAATCTTAACTGGTATATTGCGCTTAACGATGGTTCAAGGACGGAATTTTTCCTTCTACATTGATTCAAGTAATAATGTATTTCAGATTTAGTTAGCTTGAAAATGTGTTGATATGGCGTAGACATGATACTAATCAGATTCACTAATTCGTTGATTTCAATTACTGTTTGTTTTGCGATAAATTGTTTGCCACCAATATGCTGAATTTGACTATATAAAACAACACACTTGTTCTTTTGATTCCATACATATAAACACCTATTTATTGGATGTATAAAATGTGCTTGAAATGAATTGAGATATAGCCTCCCCCTATGATATCGACAATCTTGAATTAACCAAATGACTTCCATATTCAGCTGTTTAAATCCCTTTGTTCGTTCTATGATCTCTTCAATATCTATTCTAGAAAATTGAATTTCAATTACGTATTTTGAATTCACTAGTATGTCTGGGTATTGTTGAATAGTTGGACAATAAGGTTCAATTTGAACGTGATAATGTAGTTGTGATAACATCTTCGCAATAAAACACTTTACAAAGTAATGTTGTTCGGATTCTTGTTTTGCACAATAACATACGCTATCAACCTTATGCGCGAAATGCGGGATATTTTTTGTGCCACACTTTAATAGTAGTTGTGAGCTACAATGCGGACAAAAATAGCTGTCCTGTTTCTTTGCACGATGTGCATATACTTGCTCGCCTTGTTGATTTATAGCGATTAACATAAATTTCACTCACCTCATAAGATTAAACGTATGAAATGGTGATTTTACTTCTCAACACAAAAAACCGAAGCAATATTCATTGCCTCGGTAAAAATTTTCATTATTCAACTGTGTCTGGGAAATAACGTCTCACTTGAGCAGTTACATTATGACTCATAATAATCTTAGCATAATCATTTAAGTATACTTCAGTTTTATCTGTTGGATATGCAAACTCTAACATCTGACTATAACTATCGTTAATCATTTCTTGACTGACTGATTCATCAAAGTGAATAGCATAGTAATATTTATTGTCATTCATATATAATAAATCTTCAAATTCATCAGTTGATAAATTATGGTGATATGCATAACTAATAACTTGCTCTAAATCATCAAATTTAACGATAACTGTTCTTATGTTCGGACGTTGTTTCGTTTGTTTTTGTTCAGACTTATGAGAGTGCTTTTGTTGTTGTGCTCTTTGTTCGAATAAATCTTCAATGCTCTCTTCATTTTCTAATGTATTTGCAAGTAATTCGTTAACTTGTTCTTCAAATTGCTCGTTTGCATCTTCATCAGACATATTCATAGCTTCTTCATTTTTAGATTTAGAAATCGTAACTTCCACACCTTTTTCAAAGGCATGTACTTGTATCCAAAGAGGCCCTTCAACTACGAAGTCTTCTTCTTCATTGATTTCATCCATCATTGACCAGAAGAATTCTTCGCCTCTTTTACGGTTAGTCCATAAATCTTCTCGACTGAATCCTCTAGCTTCAATATCACTATAAGTTATAAATAATTTGACTGTTGTGTCATCAACGCGTTCTATTCTCATATCATCTCACTCCTTACAGTCGATGAATAGTAACCATATTGTATTAGAACGTGGTGGAAATTACAATTTATTTGTTTGATTAAATTTAACTATTTTACGATCGTTATATATACTAACATATTCCCTTTTTGAGTTACAAAAAACAGCACTAAAATAGTGCTGTTTCATATTATTATAATCTTCAATTAAATTTTAAAATTAATCAACAAGACGTTGCGCTTCTTGTAATTGGAAAGTACGAACCTTTCTAGGTAAGAAACGTCTAATTTCATCTTCGTTATAGCCAACCTGTAAACGTTTTTCATCTAGAATAATTGGACGACGTAATAGTCCTGGATTATCTTGAATGATCGCATAAAGATCTTGTAGTGGTAAAGAATCAATATCAACATTTAATTTTTGGTATGTTTTAGAACGAGTAGAAATAATTTCGTCAGTACCGTCTTCAGTCATTTTTAAAATTTGTTTGATTTCATCAATTGTTAAATGTTCAGAAAAAATGTTACGCTCCGTATACGGAAGATGTGCAACTTGGTGAAGTAAATAATGTTACCATACATCTCACTCTCCTATTGAATGAATATTATTCATTATTTTTGAATTTATTGATTAAGAAATGTTAATTTATTTAGTCCTCTTAACCTTACAATGTTAGTATAACCAACTAACATTAAAATTAAATGAGAAAATCCTAATTTTTCTGAGAAATCTCAAATTTTCTAAAAACCTAAATTTAAAGGCTTAGAATTAACGTATAACTACATACTAACATAACTTACATTTTAAAGAAATACTGTTATAATTTAAATAATATGAATTAAAACTAAGAAAGTAGGCATCTAATATGGAGACATTATTTTCAGGAATTCAACCTAGTGGAATACCCACAATTGGTAATTATATTGGGGCATTAAAACAATTTGCTGATGTACAAAATGATTATGATTGTTATTTTTGCATCGTCGACCAACATGCAATTACTGTGCCACAAGATAAAATCAAATTACGTAAACAAATCCGTCAACTTGCGGCTATTTATTTAGCATCTGGCATAAACCCAGAAAAAGCTACCTTATTTATACAATCTGAAGTACCAGCACACGTGCAAGCAGGTTGGATGCTCACAACAATTTCAAGTGTTGGAGAACTTGAACGTATGACTCAATATAAAGATAAAGCTCAAAAACGTACTGACGGTATTCCAGCAGGATTACTAACTTACCCACCATTAATGGCTGCAGATATTGTGATATACAATACTAATATTGTTCCAGTTGGTGAAGACCAAAAACAACATATGGAATTAACACGTAACTTAGTCGAACGTTTTAATAGTCGTTATAATGACATTTTGGTTAAACCAGAAATTCGTATGCCTAAAGTAGGTGGTCGCGTCATGAGTTTACAAGACCCAACGAAGAAAATGAGTAAAAGTGATGATAATCAGAAAAACTTTATTTCATTACTAGACGAGCCTAATGTGGCAGCAAAGAAAATTAAAAGTGCTGTAACAGATTCAGATGGAATTATTAAATTTGATCGTGATAATAAACCAGGTATTTCAAATTTATTAACAATATACTCTAGCTTAACAAATGAATCTATTAAAGATTTAGAAGCTAAGTACGAAAATGAAGGATACGGTAAGTTCAAAACAGATTTATCAGAAATCGTCAAAGATTTCTTAATTAACTTCCAAGAAAAATATAATGAATTTTACAATTCAGATAAATTAGATGACATCCTAGATCATGGTCGCGATAAAGCTCAAAAAGCGTCATTCAAAACATTGAAAAAAATGGAACGTGCTATGGGACTGGGACGTAAAAGATAAAATAAAAAGTGAGACGAGTGTTAATTAACTCCTCTCACTTTTTTATTGATCTATATTTATTTTCTACCTTTAGGGTTAAAAGCATCTTTCAACCCTTCACCGACAAAATTAATACTTAAAATTGTAAACATAATCATTAATGCTGGCGGCATCCAAATCCACGGCTTAGAACTAATGATATCTCCTTCTTGAGCATCACTTAACATGTTTCCCCATGATGGAATTGATTTACTAATACCAAATCCTAAAAAACTCAATCCAGATTCTACTACAATCATTCCGGCAAAGGTTAAAGTAGCTTGTACAATAACCACGCTTAAAATATTAGGTAGTAAATGCTTTAAAATAATTTTGTAGGTAGGCGTACCTATTGACTTTGCAGCTAGAAAGTATTCGTTTTCTTTCTCTTGCATTACTTTTCCTCTTACTAATCTAGCAATACCTCCCCAACTTAGGATAATAATAACTGCAACTAGTATTATAGCTGAGCCATATGGATTTTTAATTTTATCGCCTAATGCTGCATTTAATACGATAGCAAAAATTAAAAACGGGAACAGCATTACGAATTCAGTGACTCTCATCAGTATCGTATCAAGTAATCCTCCAAAGAATCCTGATATAACACCGATAGCAATTCCTATAACCAACATACCAATCGTAGAAACTAAACCTATAGACAGTGACATTCTACCTGCATATAATAATCTACTAAAATTGTCCCTACCACCTGAGTCAGTCCCTAAAATATTCTGAGATGTCATATCTCCTTTTATATTTAATAAATCTTGTTGATTAATTGGTAATGGTGCTAATAGTGGCGCAATAATAGATATGATTGCTATTAGAATCAAAAAAATTAATGAAGCCATAGCAATTTTATTTTTAGCAAACTTTTGTAAGGCAATCCTTGTAGGTGAAGATGCTTTATTTATCGTTGTTGAATTATTATGTCGTTTTATCATCATTTACCCCTTCCTCTTCTCATTCTAATTACTACGAATTCTAGGATCGACAAAATTATAAGTTATATCAGATATAAGATTTCCGAATAAACCTAAAAATGAAAAGAACAGGGTTAATGCCATCATTAATGGATAATCTTGACCTGTTACAGATTCTAAAAATAATTTACCAATACCATTAAATGAAAAAATAGTTTCAGTAATTACTGCACCACCTAAAATACTAACGATATCAGCTCCTAAAAAAGTAATAATTGGAATTAATGAGTTTCGTAAAATATGTTTATTATATATTTTATTAATAGTTAGACCTTTTGCTTTGGCAGTTAAAACGTAGTCTTTATTAGCGTTATCAATAATGTCATTTCTTAAATATTGAATATAACCCCCTGTTGATAATAAACCTAAAGTTAAAGCTGGCAAAATAGTATGATAAAGTTTACTCAAATAATATGTGAAACTACCTTCTTGAAGATTGATATTCACTGATCCCTGAAAAGGAAATATTGGAAATTGAAATGCAAAGATATAAATAGCAAATACACCGGCAATAAATGAAGGAATTGCTAGCATAACGTAATTGAATACTTGAATTGTGTAGTCTCCTAACGAGTATGCATATCTCCCTGAAATAATTCCTAGAATAAACGACAATATATATGTAATTATTAGAGATACCACGCCAAGCAATATTGTATTGGGCATGCGTTCGATAATCAAATCCATCACGGGTCGCTTATATTTTATAGATTCTCCTAAATTACCATGTGCAACATTTCCAATCCATCTCACATATTGCGTTGGTATAGAATCATTAAGACCTAGTTTTTCTCTCTGAGCGTCAATCGCCTCTTGCTTAACATGAGGGTTATACTGTCCACTAAAAGGATCACCTGGTTGAATAATTGCTAAACTAAATACTACTATCGATATTAAAAATAATAGTGGTATCATTAACAAAAATCTTTTTAAGATAAGTTTAATCATTTAATATTCACCCTTTCAGTAAAGAAGCAAGCAACATGATGATTCGGTTTAATTTCTTCAAGTTTTGGTCTTTCCTCGCGACACTTTGCTTGTGCAATAGGACATCTAGTATGGAATGGACATCCCTTCGGTGGATTACTTGGAGAAGGTAATTCTCCTTTCAAAATAATTCTATTCCCCTTAGATTTATTAAATTGTGGGATAGAAGAAATTAAAGCTTTAGTGTATGGATGTTTAGGATTTTTATAAAGTTCCGTACTATTTGCAATTTCTACCATATGACCTAAGTACATTACGCCTATCACATCACTAATATGTTTTACTACGCTTAAATCATGTGCAATAAATAAATAGCTTAAATTAAATTCCTTTTGAAGATCTTTCATAAGATTTAATACTTGAGATTGCACTGATACATCTAAAGCACTTACAGGTTCATCAGCCACTATAAGTTTAGGTCTTATTGCTAATGCTCTAGCAATACCTATTCTCTGTCTTTGACCTCCGGAAAATTGATGTGCATATTTATAAAAAGTATCCTCGCTCATACCTACACAATTTAATAAATACATTACCTCATCTTTTAGTTTCTTTTTATCTACTATATGATAATTTTGCAATGGTTCTCCTATTATATCTCCAACCATTTGCATTGGATTTAATGAAGCATAAGGATCTTGAAATATCATTTGAAAATTTTTACGAGCTTCTCTTAATTTTTTCCCATTTAATTGCGTAATATTAACACCATTAATTTTAATTTCACCAGATGTTATATCTTCCAATCGAACAATTGATTTACCAAGTGTCGACTTACCACATCCTGATTCTCCTACTAAACCAAATGTTTGCCCTTTTTTAATTGTAAAAGAAATATCGTCAACAGCTTTTACATATTGAGTTGGTTTGAAAATTCCTGATTTAATAGGATAATAAGTTTTTAAATTCTGTATTTCTAAGATGTTATCCATTTTTATTCCCCTCTATTTAAAAAGATGACAGCGAACTTGACTACCATCCCTACTTATAAGTTTTGGTTCTTGTTGATTACAGCTTTCCATTCTCACTTCACATCTATTAGCAAAGCGACATTGATTCTTATTAAATTGAGTTATACTAGGTACCATGCCATCAATCACCTCTAAATATTCTACGCTTTCATTTAATCTAGGAATGGTACGCAATAGTTTTTTGGTATACGGATGTTTAGGATGATTTAGAATTTGCTGTAAATCACCGAATTCTACAATTTGTCCAGCATACATGACGATGACTTTATCACAAAATTCTGATACCACACTAAGATCATGTGTTACTAGAATAATCGACATATTAGTTTCTTCTTGCAATTTTTTTAATAACTCAAGAATTTGTGCTTGTATCGTTACATCCAGCGCTGTAGTTGGCTCATCAGCAATAAGTACTTTAGGGTTACAAGAAATTGCTATGGCAATCATAACTCTTTGTCGCATACCACCAGATAATTGGTGAGGGTAACTATTTAGAATCTCGTCCGCTCGAGCTATTCCTACTTGTTGTAATAATTCTTTAGCTAGTAAATACGCTTCCTTTTTATTTTTATTTAAATGTAAAATAATAGGTTCTATTATTTGATTCTTAATTTTAAAAACAGGATTCAATGCAGTCATTGGTTCTTGAAAAATCATTCCTATATCTTTACCTCTGATTTTTCGGTATTCACTTTCACTAGCATTTTGCAATTCTTTGCCATTAAATATAATTTGCCCTTGAGTTATTTTGGATATTTTTTTTGGCAAGAGCTTAACTATTGATTTATTTAAAATTGATTTACCACACCCTGATTCTCCTACAATCCCTAATATTTCATTACTTTTTAATTTAAAAGAAATTTGATCAATTGTAGGATACCACTCGTTTTCAATCCTAATTGATGTTTCTAGATTTTTTATTTCTAATAAATAGCTATCCATAATTTGCTCCAATCAATAAACCTCGACTAAAGTCGAGGTTCATCTTTTATTCTTTAGTTATTTGATATAAATCCTTTTCTGAGCCTATTGAGATATCAACATTTCTCACTTTATCATTTACTACTGTAATAGTATCTAATTGAACAATTGGTAATGCTGGAAGAACTTCATTAGTATGTTTTTGCCATTCTAAGTAAATTTCTTTACGTTTTTTATCGTTATTTCCTACTTTATTGAAATCTAACGCATCATCTAACAATTTATCTGATGTTTTATCAGTAGTACGCATTTCGTTTTGTGGTCTGTCAGTATGATATAAATCAGAAGGGTCTGGGTCTGAACCGCCAGTCCATGTTCTGAAATAAACTTCCATATCTTTAGAAGCACTAGCTAAGTCATCATTATATTTACCAAATTCAACCATTTTCACATTTGTTTTTAATCCTACTTTTTCCCAGAAATCTTTAATAGCTGCTGTTCTAGGTTCAAAGGTAGGATTTGAGCCAGCATAATGTTTTAAATTAATTTCAAATGGTTTACCATTAGGATCTTCTCTGAAGCCATCTCCATTTCTATCTTTATATCCTAGTTTATCTAACATTTTTTTAGCTTTTTCAGGATCGTAACTATAGTTATTTAAGTCTTTTTGATCGGCTGCAATCCAATGGATAGACGGAACAAAGCTATTTAGTTCTTTACCATAACCTTGATAAAATGCTTTAATCCATTTTTTTCTATCAATTGCATATAACATTGCTTGTCTAAGTTCTTTTTCTTTATATTTAGGACGTTCTGCACCAGTTTTATTCTTCTCTTTATCATAATCATGAGATACAAAACCAATAACAGAATAGTCTGTGCCTGGTGTTGATAATACTTTAAGTTTACCATCTCCAGATTTTTTAGCTTCTTGAGCAATACTACCTGTAGTAGAATCAGTCATATCAATTTCGCCATTTTTCATAGCTTTCACAATTTGTGTTTGATCAATAACTTTTAAATTAATTTTGTCTAAACTTGGTTTACCTTGCCAATAATCATTAAATTTCTCTAATTGAACTGCTTCACCTTGAACAACTTTTGTCACTTTATAAGGTCCAATACCAATTGGATGTTTTCTGATTTTATCTGATTTCGCTAAATCTTTAACTGCTACATCGCTTAAATATTTTTTACTTAATAATGGACCAGCAAAGAAGCCTTCAAGATAGTTCACTTTCTTCTCTTTAAAAGTAACTTCCATAGAATAGTCATTTAATTTTTTCAATCCACTAATCGTATCCGTTTTGCCTTCATGTTTTTCTTTAGCACCTTCGATGTTTTCTACGATAGGGAAATAACTGCCTTGATAATCTTTGTCTGCTAAAACATTTAAAGTATAAATCCAGTCATCAATTTTAAACTCATTACCATCTTGCCATTTAATGCCTTTTTTAATTGTAAATTTAATCTTCTTACCTGGATCAATATCTTTCCAAGAAGCAATAAATGGTTTAGGTTTCATATTTTTGTCAAGCTTAATTAATGACTCATTATAATAAGCTTCGACTGCTGAATCCGAAGCATCTGAACTCAATACTGATGATAATGTTCCTGAAGGGGCAGCATTTAAACCGACATTTAATTCTCCACCCTTATGATTAGATGTTTCTGTTTTAGATAGATCTTTTGAATTTTCATCCTGTTTCCCTTTTCCACATGCACTTAATACTAATACTGCTATTAATAAAAGTATTAAATATTTACCAATAACTTTCACTAATATCAAACCTCCTGTTGTTTCTATGATGTTTATCAATGATTTTACTACTAAAAATTTTATTAACAACTTTATTTTAAGAATTTTCAGAAAAATATACTTTTTAAATTTTTGCTTAGATTATAAAAAAACCGCAAAAAAGCCTCAGGCATCTGTTAATACCTAAGACTTTTATTTTGTTATTGCTATTTTTTCTTGCCAGTTTCACGATCAATAGATTTATCCATGTATGCATGTTTTAATGAATAATCTCCACCAATCTGATGATACTCAATCCCTTTTAATTGTGGATTTCTTAACGAAGCGCCACCTTTTTGATAGATTGGTGCTACAGGTGCATCATTTAAGAAAATTTCCTCAGCTTGACGCATTGCAGCATATCTTTCATCTGGTTTTTGAAGTAAACTACTATTGGCTTTTTTCAGTAAATTATCATACTCTTTACTACTCCAATTAGTATTGTTTTGAGCATTTCCAGTTGTCATTGTGTCTAAGAATGTCATAGGGTCAGGATAATCTGGTCCCCATACGGAAAGTGACATTGAATAATTCATAGTCAATTCCGCTTGTAATCTTTGTTTAAATGGTAATTGTTTAACTTTAACCGTTACACCAGGTAAGTTGTTTTCAATTTGAGACTTAATAAATTCTGCAGAAATTTTAGAGTCTGGCGTATCTTCAGTATTAAGTGTGAATGTAAATTTATCTTTACCTAGTGCTTTCTTAGCTTTTTCTAAGTGTTTTTTAGCTTCTTTAGGATTATAAGTTAATGGTGATTTTACTGTTTCAGCATAATCTTTTCCGTCAGGTGTCTTTGCAGTACCTTTAGCTGTAAATCCATCAAAAGGCTTAGCACCTGTACCTAAAACATCGTTTACGTAATCCTCTTTATTTACTGATTGCGCAATTGCGTATCTCATATCTTTGTTTTTAAATTCCGGTTGTTGCTTCTGGTTCATTTTTAAAAATGCAGTAGAAGCTAATAATCTTTTAAATAATGCAGGACTATCTTTATACTTATCTACTTGTTCTGATGTTATACCCGCAACGTCTACGGAACCTGTATCATATAAAGAAGCACCCGCTTGCGTATCTTTTAATACTTTATAATTAACTCGATCTAACTTGACATTATTTTTGTCCCAATAGCCCTTATTCTTAGTTAACATTATCTTATCTTCTACAGCCCACTTATCAATTTTAAAAGGACCATTATATACAGTTTTATCAGCGGTTGTACCATAAGATTTGCCATATTTTTTTACTACTTTTTCATTTTGTGGCATGAAAGTACCAAATGCCAGCATTTGTTGGAAATAAGGAATAGGCTTTGTTAATTCAACTTGTAATGTATAGTCGTCTAATGCTTTTACTCCTAAGTCTTTTGGTTTCTTACCATTTTTATTCAAGTTAATATCTTCTGCATTTTTTATATCGTACATTATGTATGCATATTCTGATGCATTCACTGGATCTACAGCTTTACGCCATGCGAATACAAAATCATTTGCAGTTACAGGATCACCATTTGACCATTTCGCATCTTTACGTAGTTTAATTGTCCATGTTTTATCACCATTTGATTTTTTAGGTTTTCCTTTAGCAACGCCTGGCACAGCTTCATCTTTACCATTAAGGGAGTATAAACCTTCATATACTTGATTATATATAGTAAATGAGACTGTATCTGTCGCTAATGTTGAATCAAGTGTATTTATATCCGAAGATGTGGCAACTCGATATGTTTGACCGCTATCATCATATAAACCTCCACCTTTACCACATGCACTTAATAGTAAAGTTGTTACAATTAATCCTAAAATTACTTTAAAGTTAATATTTTTCATAACTATTATCCCCCTTTCCCAGTCTTAAACGCTTTGCGTCAGATGTTGTTCTTTTAATTGAGCAGCTTCTTCATCAGTGACAAACACATAATGACCTGGTCTTATTTCCTGAAGTTTTCGCTCAGAATTTTTAGATTCATCTTCTTGGTATACTACACGTTTACGTGTTCTCTCACTATCTGGGTCAGGTTGAGGAATCGCTGATAATAATGATTTCGTATAATCATGTAATGGATGATAATAAATTTCGTCAGCTGAACCTAATTCAACAATTTTTCCGAAGTGCATCACTGCGATACGATCTGAAATATATTTAACCATTGATAAGTCATGCGCGATAAATAAGAAAGTAATACCTCTCTCTTTTTGTAATTTCAACATTAGGTTTACTACCTGAGCTTGTATTGATACGTCTAGAGCTGAAATAGGCTCATCCGCAATAATAAATTCCGGTTCCACTGCTAGCGCACGCGCGATACCGATACGTTGACGTTGCCCACCAGAAAATTCGTGTGGATATCTATTCGCATGTTCTTTGCTTAAACCGACTGTTTCAAGTAAGTCATAGACACGACGTTTACGATCTTTTTTACTGTTTGCTAATTTATGAATATCAATTCCCTCTGCAACGATATCCATTACTTTCAATCTAGGATTTAATGAAGCATATGGATCTTGGAAAATCATTTGAATCTTTTTATTAAACTTTAATAAATCTTTACGCTTTGAAATTTTTTGAATATCTTGTCCTTCATATAAAATTTCTCCACTTGTAATATCATTTAGTTTAATAATTGCTTTACCTGTAGTCGATTTACCACATCCTGACTCTCCAACTAACCCTAATGTTTCCCCTTTATAGATATCAAAAGATATGTCCTCAATGGCTCTTACTTCATTACGTTTACCTTCATTAAAATATTGTTTTAAATTTTTAATTTCTAATAATACTTCATTATTTTTATCCATCGAACGACACCCTTTCTACTAGACGTGGTTTGTCGTAATTATTCGGCATTTGACGCTGTCTTTTTACTACCATTTCTGGTGGTTTTACTTTAGGAGCTCTCTCATCTAATAACCATGATTTAACAAAATGTGTTGGTGACACTTTGAACCATGGTGGCTCTTGTTTAAAATCAATATCTAAAGCATATTGACTTCTACGTGCGAATGCATCTCCTTTAGGAGGATGAAGTAAGTCAGGTGGTGTTCCAGGAATAGCAATTAATTCTGTATCATTACTAGTAGTTAAATCAGGCATTGATGATAATAATCCCCATGTATAAGGATGCTTAGGGTCATAGAAGATTTCATCTACATCTCCTGTTTCTATCATTTGACCTCCGTACATAACAGCTACTCTATCTGCAATATTTGCCACAACACCTAAATCATGGGTAATAAATATAATTGATGTATCAATCTTTTTCTGCAAATCTTTCATTAAATCTAAAATTTGAGCTTGCATTGTTACATCCAATGCTGTTGTTGGCTCATCTGCAATCAATACTTTAGGTTCACAAGCTAAAGCTGTTGCGATAACAATTCTTTGTCTTTGTCCACCAGAAAACTGATGTGGAAAAGCTTTAAAACGTTTCTCTGCATTTGGTAATCCTACTAAATTTAATATTTCTAAAGCACGTTTTTTTGCTTCAGATTTACTATAATTTTTATGTTTAATAAGTGGCTCCATCACCTGTTTACCAATTTGCATCGTTGGATTAAGTGATGTCATAGGATCTTGGAATATCATTGAAATGTCTTTTCCACGTAATTTGATTAATTCACTTTCTGATTTAGTAGCTAAATCTTCTCCCAAAAAATCGATTTTACCTTTTTTTATTCTTCCAACATCGCCTTGGAATAACTTTGTAATTGCTTTAGTGGTTACTGATTTTCCAGAACCAGACTCTCCCACTATTGCTAACGTTTCACCTTTGTTCAAATAAAAATCTACGCCTCTAACTGCTTGCACTTCCCCTGCCGTAATGTCAAAGGAAACATGCAAGTCGTTTACTTCCAAAACTCTTTCTGACATACCCTTTGCCTCCTTTTTTATTTACGCATTTTAGGGTCAAATGCATCGCGTAAACCATCGCTAAATAAGTAAAAGAATAAGATCAGCAAACTCAATACTGTTGCTGGAATAAATAATTCATGAGGATGAATTAATAACATTGCACGACCATCATTTACTAAAGAACCTAGTGATGTTTGTGGTGCTGGTACACCTATACCAATGAAACTTAAGAAAGCTTCAAAGAAAATGGCACTTGGCACGGTAAACATTGAAGTTACTACAATTGCACCTAATGTATTTGGCAAGATATGTTTAAAAATCAAATTGAACTTAGATGCGCCCAATGTTCTTGAAGCCATTACAAATTCTTGGTTTTTTAATTTTAAGAATTCACCACGAACAACCCTACTCATTCCTAACCAACCTGTGATTGACATGGCTAAAATAATCGTCCATATTGATGGTTCAAATATAAGAACACATAAGATAACGACAATTAGATTTGGAATTGAAGCAATGATTTCTAAAATACGTTGCATGATATTATCAATCCGACCACCAAAGAAACCTGATATCGCCCCATAAACAACTCCTATAAAGATATCTAATACAGCAGCCACTATACCGATAAACAATGAAATTTGAGCACCAGTCCATGTGCGTGTCCATAAATCTCTTCCTAGTTGGTCAGTACCAAACCAGAAATTTTCTTTAACTCCTGCGTCTTTATATGCGTTTGTTCCATCTGAGCCTGTTCCATCAAACGGAAGGAAAGGTACCTTATCCAGTACTGGTATCTTAGCCGGTAAATTTCGTCTTGTAACATCTTGTTCAGCATAGTCATGGTCACTTAATAAAGGACCAATAAAAGCCAAAATAACAATTAAAACCAAACCTATTAAACCCAAAATGGCTAACTTATTTCCTTTTAATTGAGTCCATGCATCCTGCCAGAAATTTTTACTTTCTCGCTGCATTTCTGGCTCTCTATTTAAATCTAAATCTCTCATTACGAAATCAGAAGATGCAATGCCTTCAGAGGTATGTGTCATAGCTGCATTTGAATGATCATCAAAAGGTTTCTCAAATTTTTCATTTCCCATTATTTCTTACCTCCCTGCACACGTATTCTCGGATCAATGATTCCGTAAAGAATATCAACGATGAAGATTGAAACAATAAATAAAGTACTAAATAAGATGGTTGTAGCCATAATAACTGAGAAGTCATTGGTTGTAATCGATCTTACGAATTGATCCCCTAATCCTGGAACACCAAAGATATTCTCTATTGTTAACGTACCAGTTAGAATCCCCGCTAACATTGGTACAATAATTGTAATAATTGGTATAAGTGCATTTCTTAATGCATGTCCAAATAGTACACGCATGGATGAATTCCCTTTTGCTCTTGCTAATAATATGTAATCTGAACTTAATACTTCTATCATTTCTGCTCGAATATACCTTGCTACAGTTGCCATCACACCTGCGGATAATGCAAGTGAAGGTAATACTGCTGTTGAAATACCTTCCCATCCTGCTACTGGGAACCATCTTAATCTAACCGCAAAAACATATTGTAATAGTACGGCTAACACGAAAGATGGCACAGAAACAGCAATAACTGAAATCACAGTAGTTGTATAGTCAACCCACGTATTTTGCTTAGTTGCAGCAGCAATACCAAGGATTAGACCTAAAAATACACCAATAATCATGGCGATAATACCCATTTCCATTGATGGAATCAATCTCGGTTTAATTAGCTCCCATACCGGTTGATTATGATACTGGAATGAATACCCAAAGTCTCCAGTTACGACATTCTTTAAATAATGAAGATATTGAATGGCAACCGGATCATTTAATCCATACTTTTCATTAAGGATTGCCTTTTGTTCGGCACCTAATTTTGCATCATTAAATGGTGACCCTGGCATCATTTTCATTAAGAAAAATGTAATCGTAATAATGATAAATAGCGACAAAAACATGTACCCCAAACGTTTTAAAACATATCGCGTCATTACTCCGCCCCCTTTAAATTTTCAAAATTAACATTCCCTTCGAAATTTTCAGAAATATTTAGTAATATTATATATACAATTTTCATATAATTGCAACATAATTTTAACAATATTTAAAAATTGAGTTGTAAAATAAAAGTTTTTTTACTGTCATTTGTATTTTAATTACAGGTTTTAGATTTAAGATATTATTATTTATACTAATAAGATAAAATGGTATTAAGTTTCATCTGGGGGGCTCGTAATGAAAAATAAAAAAAGTTGGGTTGTGTGGTCAATGATTACGCCTCTACTCTCTTTAATAATATGGTTAATCATTAGTAACCAAACACTCATTTCATACATTAATATTTTGTTTTATATATCTTTATCCATGTTTATATGCATTTTTTTCATTTTATTAGTTCAAGAGGGCATTTTTGATGCAACGAGCTATGGTTTTAGAAGAATAAGATATCAACTATCGTCTCGCTCAAAAAAGAGAACAATGGCGGATGATGAATTTTTAAATCCTCAACAAGTTAAAAAGGAACATTATTTTATATCTACATGGATTGCTCCAGCTTTGATATGTAATATTGCATACTTTGTGATGACAATAATAATTTCATTTCTACTTTAAATCATTCTACATACAAAAATAGACCAAGGACATTATCAATTAGTGTCCTTGGTCTAATATCATTTTTCAAAATTAATCTTCAAATTTCTTAAATACTAATACAGCATTATGACCACCAAATCCAAGACTGTTACTCATTGCATAAGTAATTTCTAAATCTTGCGCTTCATTTGGAACGATGTCTAGATCACATTCAGGATCTGGTGTATTCGCATGAATAGTTGGTGCGACTTTAGAGTCACGAATAGATAATGCTGAGAAGATAGCCTCTAAACCACCAGTAGCACCTAATAAATGACCAGTCATTGATTTAGTAGAGCTAACTTTTAGTTGATTAGCAGCATCTCCAAAGGTATTCTTGATCGCTCTAATTTCATACATATCACCTACAGGTGTACTTGTGCCATGTGCATTAAGATATTGAACATCTTTTGCTTCAATACCTGCATCATCAAGTGCTGCTTGCATTGCACGTGAACCACCTTCACCTTCAGGAGCGGGAGCTGTAATATGATATGCATCACCAGTTGAACCATAACCAACTATTTCAGCATAGATTTGAGCACCACGTGCTTGTGCCGATTCTAATGATTCAATCACTAAAATACCAGCACCTTCACCCATAACGAAGCCATCTCGACCTTCTTGGAATGGACGACAAGCTGTTTCTTTATCATCATTTGTAGATAAGGCACGACTAGCACTGAATCCTGCAAGTGCCATGTGTGTAATTGGCGCTTCTGTACCACCTGTTATCATCGCATCTGCATCGCCACGTTGTATGATTTTAAATGCTTCACCAATTGAATTTGTACCAGTTGCACATGCTGTAACTGTAGAACCATTTGGCCCTTTTGCACCTAAATCAATTGATACTTGGCCGGTTGCCATATCAGGAATTAACATAGGTACGAAGAATGGACTTACTCTTCTTGGACCCTTATTTTGAAGTGTTGTATGTGCTGTTTCAAACGTTTCCATACCACCAATCCCTGAACCAATCCATACACCTATGCGATTAGCAGTTTCATCATTGATTTCCAATTTAGCATCTTCAACTGCTTGACGTGCTGCAACTACCGCATATTGTGTGAAACGGTCCATACGTCGAGCTTCTTTCTTTTCAATATGGTCTTCAATATTAAAATCTTTAAGTTCACCTGCTAAATGAACATTATAATCTTCTGTATCTATTCTAGTAATAGTATTGATTCCATTAACACCTTTCAAGGCATTTTCCCAACTTGTCTGGGCATCATTGCCAATAGGTGATAATGCACCCATACCAGTAATTACAACTCGTTTATTCTCAGTCATACATTATATCCTCCTATTTACCCCATTTGATAACCATAGAGCCCCATGTTAGGCCACCACCAAAACCTACTAATACTAGTGTGTCATCATCTTTTATTCTTCCATTTTCTAATTCTTGTGAAATACTTAAAGGTATTGAGGCAGCAGATGTGTTACCAAATCGATTAACAGATACACTCATCTTTTCTCTCTCTATACCTAGTCTTTCTCGAGCTGATTCCATAATTCTAATGTTTGCTTGGTGAGGTATAAACATATCAATATCATCTGATTGTAGACCAGCTTTATCAACCACTCGTGTTGATGCTTCACCCATAATTCTTACCGCAAACTTGAAGACTTCTCGTCCGTTCATTACTAGTTTACCAGTATCTTTGTTTAAGTATAAGTATTTTCCACCGTTACCATCAGATCCCATTTCATAACTAATGATACCTCGTCCTTCTGAAACTTCTCCAATAACTACTGCACCAGCGCCATCACCAAAAAGGACTGCTGTTGAACGATCTGTTAAATCAGTAATCTTAGATAATTTGTCTGCACCTACTACAAGGATATTTTTATAATCACCTGATTGAACATATTGTTTTGCTGTAATCATAGAATACATAAATCCAGAACATGCAGCTAATTGATCCATTGTTGGTACTTTACGTGTATCCAATTTTTCTTGCAATATATTGGCAACCGATGGGAATGGCATATCTCCAGTAGCAGTTGCAACAATAATCATATCTATATCAGCAGGTGTGATTCCTGCATCTTTAATCGCTTTTTTACTAGCCTCGAATGCTAAGTCAGATGTATCTTGATTTTCACTAGCCCAGCGTCTTTCTTTAATTCCAGTCATTTTAGAAATCCATTCATCTGAAGTTTCTAAAAAACTTTCGAAATAAGCGTTATCAACGACTTTCTCTGGCGCATATGCACCAAATCCTTTTATACCTACGTTCATGAACGTACACCTTCTTACTTCATTTTTTAATACCAGGTATTAATTTAACACATTTTTTTACCACTACTCAAGTAGTTACCCTTTCACAAATACAGATTTCATTAAATAAAATTGATTACAAATTTTTATCAGTTATCTGCTATCTCTATACAAATAGATTACTTTACTTTAGAATGAAAGTATATAAATAATGGAGGTCATCGGTATGAAATACCTCGTAACTTTTATTTGGGCAGTCATCTTATTACAAATGGTTAACTTTGTATTAAATAGTTTAAATGGCGGTGGAACATTAAACTTTATCACGCCAATAGTTTTAGCAGTTATCTTTACAATTGTAATTGCTATTCTAGCTGCCATGATTAAACCAGATGATTTTACCCGTTCAGGTAACAGATAGTCTTATTACTACATAATAATACAATACGTTAAAAACGCTTGGAATTTGAATTTAGTAATCAAATTCCAAGTGTTTTTCTATATTAAACTAGATATAGATGAATCCTTAATATTTTAGCGATACACTACAACCTTCATGACTTTAAAAGGCTTTTAAGTGAGAAATTACTTATTCTTACTAATCTTTGGTTTAAGCTATAATTAGGGCAAGTGAATGCAACAATACACTGAACTGAACTTAAAAAAACCTAGAAAGTGCTCATCACACTCCCTAGGTTTACCTAAACATTCATTATTCATTTTCAGGCTTTTGTACATCAAATGTTAATTCATGATCATCATTTATATCAACTTTTACCACAGTACCTTCAGGCATGCTTTCTTTAATCATCATACGTGCTAATGGTGTTTCAATTTGTCGTTGAACAAAACGTTTCAATGGTCTTGCACCAAATTGTGGTTCGTACGCTTCTTCGCCTAACGATTTTTTCGCGTCATCAGAAACTTCAATAGAAATACGTTGATCCATTAAGCGTATATTTAATTGAGTTAAGATTTTATCAACAATCATACTCATATCATTAATAGATAATGGTTTAAATAATACTATATCATCCATACGGTTTAAGATTTCTGGTTTAAAGAATGCATGTAAGCTATCCATTACAGCTTTTTCAGTTTCTTCAGTAATGTCACCAGTATCTTTAACATTCTCAAGTAATACTTGTGAACCGATGTTACTTGTCATAATAATGATAGTGTTTTTAAAGTCAACACTGCGTCCTTTAGAATCAGTTAAACGACCTTCGTCTAATATTTGAAGTAAAACGTTGAATACATCACTATGTGCTTTTTCAACTTCATCTAATAAAATGACTGAATATGGATTACGTCTAACCGCTTCTGTTAATTGTCCTCCTTCATCATGACCTACATAACCAGGAGGGGCACCAATCAATCTAGAAACTGAATGTTTCTCCATATACTCACTCATGTCGATTCGAATCATGTGTTTCTCAGAATCAAACAATGATGCAGCTAATGATTTTGCTAATTCAGTTTTACCTACACCAGTTGGTCCTAAGAATAAGAAACTACCAATCGGTCTATTAGGATCTTTAATACCTGCACGTGCTCTTACAACAGCATCAGATACTAAATCTACTGCTTTATCTTGACCCACAACACGTTCGTGTAAGATATCACTTAGATTTAATAATTTTTCTCTTTCAGTTTCAACTAATTTTGATACTGGAATACCAGTCCATTGACTTACGATGTCTCCAATTTCTTCATCAGAAACAACTTCACGAATCATGCGTTCGCTGTCACCTTGTTCATCTTGATAAGCTTCTTCAAATTCTTTTAATTCTTTTTCTAATTGAGGTATTGTACCATATTGTAATTCTGCTGCTTTTTCTAAATTACCCTCGGTTTGTGCATCTTCTAGAGCTTGACGACTGCGATCTAATTCAGCACGTTTTTCTTGTACTTTCGCAATTTTTTCTTTCTCTTGTTCAACACGAGATTGTAAAGACGCTTGTTTTTCTTTTTCATTTGAAAGTTCTTCTTGTAATTCTTCTAAACGATGTTTACTTGCGTTGTCAGATTCATTTTTCAAAGCACTTTCTTCAATTTCTAATTGCATAACTCGACGATTAACTTGGTCTAATTCAGTTGGATTTGAACCCATTTCTGTTCGAATAGTTGCACATGCTTGGTCAACTAAATCGATTGCTTTGTCAGGTAAAAATCTATCAGTAATATATCGATCTGATAATTCAGCTGCTGCAACTAAAGCACGGTCTTGAATACGTACACCATGATAAACTTCATAGCGTTCTTTTAATCCACGTAAAATTGAAATTGTATCTTCTACATCTGGTTCACTTACGCCTACTTTTTGGAAACGACGTTCTAATGCAGAATCTTTCTCAATATATTCTCTATATTCATTTAAAGTAGTTGCACCAATACAATGCAATTCACCACGTGCTAACATCGGTTTCAACATGTTACCAGCGTCCATTGCACCATCTGTTTTTCCTGCACCAACCAACATATGAATTTCATCAATAAATAAAATAATGCGTCCATCTGACTCTTTTACTTCTTTAAGTACTGCTTTAAGTCGCTCTTCAAATTCACCTCTAAATTTTGCACCAGCAACCAATGCGCTTAAATCTAATTCAAAAATTGTTTTATCGAGTAATGATTCAGGCACATCTTTTCGTACAATTCGTTGCGCTAAACCTTCAACAATTGCAGTTTTACCTACACCAGGTTCCCCGATTAATACTGGATTGTTTTTAGTTTTACGACTTAAGATTCGAATTGTGTTACGAATTTCTTCATCCCTGCCAATAACAGGGTCCATTTTACCTTGACGTACTTCTTCTACTAAGTCACGACCATATTTTTCTAAAGCTTCATAATTTACTTCTGGATTTTGTGAAGTCACATGATTTCCCCCTCTTACTTTAGTTATTATTTCTTTCACTACTTCTTCTTTATTTCCAACAAATTGTTTAGTAGTATCATCAATATCCATCGCAGCACGAAGGACGTGTTCCATTGAAATATATTCATCTTCATATTCTTTCATATATGATTCAGCTTTATTTAATAATTCATTTGCTTTAGCTCCTATATACTGTCCATATTGAATATTATCTCCTTGTACAGAAGGATAATTTTTCAATTTATTTGTATACGCTTGATTTAATTCATCTGTATCTATATTTGCTCGTTCTAATATGCTTTTAAATAAACTATCAGTTTCTTCTAAAGTTCCTTTTAATATAGCTTCAATTTCAATATTTTGTAATTCGTTTTCTTTACTCAATTCAACCGCTTTTTGTAATGCACCTTGAATTGCATATGTCATTTGATTAATATCCAAATTTATTCACCCCTATATATTTGATAAGAGCAAGGTCAATTAGTTTGTTTTGACTTTGACTTTGACTTTCTTTGACCTTAATTACATTATAGACCCTCTTAAATGATTACGCAACACTTACACTCAACTTTTAAAAATTTCTCAAACTGCCTGGTCAAGCTAGTTTGACGTAATTAGTGAGTTTCTTTTATTACTTGTTTTATCACACTTTTTTTGTTATAAACATCAAATATACGTTAAAACTGCAAATAAAATAAACCAGTTCAATGATTTAAAATCACTAAACTGGTCTAGAATGAATTATTTGTTTTTTGAATTTTTCTTTATAGTTTTGATTATTTCATCGGATAAAGCTTTTACACCACTATTTTCAAGATGCACACCATCTGGTGCAAAATATTCAGAATGTCCAGCAGATCGTTGGTACCAATCCACTAAAGTTACATTCTTATGCTTCTTAGCAGCATTAGCTAGTTGTTTATTCACATTATCCTGCCAATCTCGAGGAACACGTGTATTAACAAGGTAAATTTGTGCTTTACCAAACTTATTAATTAATTGATTTAATTCTTCCTCTGTAAAATCACCATTTGTACCTAGTTCTAAAACGACTTTATCTGATGGTTTATTATAATTTGAATAATTGCCTGCTATCGACAACGCTTCTTGTAGGTGACGCCCAACTTTACCATCAATAGTTGCTTTAGGTACTTGAGATTTAAATTCTTCACCAATATCTACCATCACTGAGTCTCCAATAAGTAATGGACTAATATTAGTATAAACTTGTTTTTTACTTTTACTATTACTACTAGAGCCATCGATTTTTATATTTTCCCCAGGCATCATTCTTACTAAATATTTATCTTGATCATTCGTGTTGAATGAATTTGCTTTGTTATCAATTTCATCTTTTCCAAAACGATCAAAGACACCTAAGAATAACAATACTATCGGTATCACAGCAATAATTGACACTATTGTTCTAATAAATTTAGGTCGCTTTAAATAATTGAATGAAAATGCCTTTAAACCTTCTCGTCTAAATGGTGTTTCAATATAACGATATGATAACTCAGCAAATAAAACTGTAAGTATGATATCAACAAAGTACACATAAATAGGAAGTTGCCCATCAACAAAATGAATGTGTATAAAACTTATGACAGGAAAATGCCATAAATATAAACTATAAGAGCGTTTACCTATATAAACAAATATACGATGACCTAATACCTTTGCTAAGATACTAGAAGGGTGTACGACACTAGCAATAATAAATAATGTCATACCTGATATGAGATAAAATCCACCATTATAAATCCATGCACTAGTATCTTTCACTGTAAAGAATAAGTAGATAAGTATTATTAGCCCTAAGATGCCTATACCATCAATAGAACGTTGCAATACTTTTGGTGGATTGGCTTTTAATTTAAATGGTGGCCATACAAATGCTAATATCACACCCAATAATAACGTTTGCAAGCGAGTATCTGTCCCAAAATAAACTCTCGAATACCCAACATTGGGTTGTGAAATAATGACCATCGCTAATAAAGAAACTAAAGAAATAATCCATAATATCAAAGTAACATTGCGATATTTTTTAATCGTTAAGAGTAAAATGACCAACATAAATGGGAAGAACAAATAGAACTGTTCTTCTATTGCAAGTGACCACAAGTGTTTTAATGGCATAAATGAAAATTGTTCGAAGTAGTTAACATCTTTGGCAATATACCACCAATTCGACACATAGAATAATGCAGCGATAATATCATGTTTTACTCGAACGATTTGTTGTGGTTCAAATATTAATGTAGCAATCCCAACAACGATTAATAGCGCAACAACTGCTGGAAGTAACCTTTTAACTCGTCGAATCCAGAATTGTTTAAGGCTAATAATACCTCGCTCTTCGTATTCCTTTAAAAGTAAACTTGTGATTAAATATCCAGAAATAACGAAGAAGGTATCTACTCCTATGAAACCACCTGTAAGCCATTTCCTGTTTAAATGGTAAATGATAATACCTAAGACAGCAATTGCTCTTAGTCCATCTAAACCAGGCATGTAACGCATTTTAGTCTTACGTTGTTTCCCTTTTTCAAAATCTTGTTTCATTGTTCACATTCTTTCCCTATTAAATAATAAATTTTAATAAATTCATTAATTACTAAAGCACTGAAAATCAGGATAAAACGAAAGCCGATGATCAACAACATGAGAAAATATGATTTAAGTTAATATTCTTTTATATTTTAATGTATATGATTGAATCGAGTTTTATACTTAGATGTCTGAGCTTGAACTATAATAATATTTTATAAAATTTGACGCATTTATTATTATTTTTCATAAATGCAAGTACAACTTAAATTATTTTATATTGTAATTCTTATGTATTGTAGTATAACGCTTAAACAAATTCAATTTATATTACAATTATGTCATTTATTAACTTAACTTTGTCACTAAAAGCATTGAAAATGAACATTTAAATTGTTTCTATTATAAATAAAAAAACAATAGTACATCCTAATCGTGTACTATTGTTCAAAAGCGATTAATTAGCCAACGCCTAATGCAATTTTAGCGTATCTTGACATCATATCTTTGTTCCAAGGTGGGTTCCAAACAATATTAACCTCTGTGTCTTGTATTTCTGGAATCTCAGCTAATACTGTTTTAATTTGTTCGATAATTTGTGGTCCAAGTGGGCAACCCATTGATGTTAAAGTCATTTCAACTGTACATAAACCATCATCATCAACATTCACTTTATATACTAAACCTAAATTAACGATATCAATACCTAATTCAGGGTCAATAACCATTTCAAGTGCACCTAGGATACTGTCTTTTAATGCCTCTTCCATTAGTATCACCTCTCATTATTTATCTTTACACTAATATATCAAATATCCGACAAAACGCCAATAAAATGCTATGATACAACTAAGCGAATAAAGACGTTATAATAACATTATAAAGTTGATTTATGTATCAATTTTAAGAGCATTTAATATGAAATGATAATGTATTTTATTCTATAGATATGTAGCTTAAGGAGAAATATATGAAACCTTATTTAATTTGTTTAGACTTAGATGGGACATTATTAAATGATAATAAAGAAATTAGTGACTATACTAAGCAAGTACTTACAACATTAAAAAAGCAAGGTCATCGCATTATGATTGCGACTGGAAGACCATACCGTGCAAGCCAAATTTATTATCACGAATTAAACATGGACACACCTATCGTTAACTTCAACGGGGCTTATGTTCATCATCCTAAATCAGATGATTTTAAAACGACACACGAAGTTCTAGATGTGGACCTCGCTAGAAATATGATTGAAACACTTCAAAAAGCAAAAGTTACAAATATTATTGCTGAGGTTCGCGATCACGTGTTTATTAATAATCATGACCCTAGATTATTTGAGGGTTTTTCAATGGGTAATCCTAAAATTGAAACAGGTAATTTATTAGAAGAATTAGATGAAGCACCAACGTCGTTATTAGTAGAAGCAGAAGAGATTTACATACCTAGAATCAAGCAAATGTTAACGCGTTTCTATGCAGAGAATATTGAGCACAGACGTTGGGGCGCGCCTTTCCCAGTAATCGAAATCGTTAAACGCGGGATTAGTAAAGCGCGTGGGATTGATCAAGTCAAAGACTATTTAGGAATTGAACCTTCACATATTATAGCCTTCGGAGACGAGGATAATGATATTGAAATGATTAAATATGCTAAATATGGTATCGCAATGGACAATGGTCTAGATGAATTAAAACATATTGCAAACCATATTACTTATTCAAATAATGATGATGGTATCGGCCGTTATTTAAATGATTTCTTTAAATTAAATATACCTTATAAAGGTTAAACAACAATTCTTAAGTGAGACAAATGTATACTTTTATAATGTCTCACTTTTTTAATATATTTTTTACGGGGGGAATGTATGATGCGTAAAATAATTGTAGTCGGTGCTGTCGCCGGTGGTGCGACCTGTGCTAGCCAAATACGACGTTTAGATAAAGACAGTGAAATTACTATTTTTGAAAAAGACCGCGACATGAGTTTCGCAAATTGTGGATTACCCTACTTTATAGGTAACATTGTTAATGAACGTAAAGATGTTTTACCAATTACGCCAGACGTGTTTAAAGAAAAGAAAGATATTACAGTTAAAACATATCATGAAGTAATTGCTATTAATGATAAAGATCAAACAGTGACAGTAGTAAATCGTCAAACGAATGAAAAATTTAAAGCGAGTTATGACAAATTAATATTGAGTCCTGGTGCAGGTGCTAATTCTTTAGGATTTGATAGTGATTACATATTCACTTTACGCAATATGGAGGATACTGATGCCATCGATCAATTTATAGATCAACATCAAGCTAAAAAAGCATTAGTAGTAGGAGCAGGTTATATTTCATTAGAAGTCTTGGAGAATTTATATGCTAGAGGATTAGATGTTACTCTAATTCACCGCTCTGAAAAAGTTAACAAGTTGATGGACCAAGATATGAATCAAGTTATCTTCGACGAGTTAGATTCGCGACACATACCTTATCGATTAAATGAGGAAATTGTAAGTGTTAAAGATCATCTGGTTACTTTTAAATCAGGAATTCAAGAAGACTTCGATATAATTATTGAAGGCGTTGGCACACATCCAAATTCGAAATTTATCGAGTCATCTAACGTAGCATTAGATGATAAAGGCTTCGTTAAAGTTAACTATAAATTTGAAACGAATATCCCAAATATTTATGCTTTGGGTGATGTGATTACCTCTACCTACCGTCATGTAAATCTACCCGCACAAGTTCCATTAGCTTGGGGAGCACATCGTGGCGCAAGCGTCATTGCAGAACAACTAGCTGGTAATAAAAACATAATTTTTAAAGGTTTTTTGGGTACCAATATCGTTAAATTTTTCGACTATACATTAGCAAGCGTCGGCATCAAAGTCGAAGAATTAACACATTTTGATTATCAAATGGTTGAATTAAATTCTGGCACTCATGCAGGTTATTACCCTGGAAATACTAATGTCCACTTACGCGTTTACTTTGACACAAATAATCGTCATCTTTTACGTGCTGCCGCAGTAGGTAAAACAGGTGTTGATAAGCGTATTGACGTATTATCAATGGCAATGATGAGCGAATTAACCATTGATGAATTAACTGAATTTGAAGTGGCATACGCACCACCTTACAGTCATCCAAAAGATTTAGTTAATATGATTGGTTACAAAGCTAGAGATTTATAAAAAGTAGCCCTTAAATGATTACTGCAAATTCGATCATTTAAGGGCTATCCCTATATCATTAATAATTTAAATTTTAACTAATTCCAAAAAGGCTACTAATTGGACCCCATGGTAGGATGATACCTAACGACATAGTAATAATTATTAAAATAATTGTTGCCCAGAATAAACCATGACTTGCTTCGTGTTTCTTGCGTTTAGCAATAGATACTTCCATTAGTGCAACTACCGCTATACCACAAAGCATCTTCAATGTTAACAACATATGGTTGCCTCCACCACCATGGCTAGCAGCCATGAATTCTTGAATTAACAACCAGAACCCTGAGAATAAAGTGAGTAACATAAAGACTCTTAATGCCATTTGTAATGGTTTAAACATAGGTGTAGGACCTTGTGATTTTGAAATATGTAAAAATGCAATTACATATAAAATAATTGTCAACGCCCAACTTGCAATATGCATATGTAACAAGACCGAATTCCCCCAATACTATTTATTACCTTTTTACTTACCTATCATATCACATAAACACTTGAACGTATTGTTAAACGATATAAGAGATGGGTGTGGAACTAAAATAATGGTTTTGTAGAATTTCCATGTGAAATTCTCTCTGCTGGGCCCCAACCCCAGCCTGCTTTGCTTGTGGAATTTCCATGTGAAATTCTCTTTGCTGGGGCCCCTGAATTAAAACGCTTGTAACAAGTACGCTTTTATTTCTGACAACTATTGGCAATATATAATTAGAGCCTGGGACATTGATTTATGTCCCAGGCTCACCTGCATTTACTGATTAGAATTAAGAAGTACTTATAATATAAGATGTCTCAATTCAATCATTTATTATGAACTAATTATGATAGACAATCCTTATAGCGTTTTTGAACTATTAATTAATCTTTAGCAATATAAGTAGTTAATGTACCAATATTATCAATAGTAACTTTGACTTCATCACCAGGTTGTAAGAACTGAGGCGGTTGTAAACCTGCACCCACTCCAGCTGGTGTGCCAGTAGCAATGATATCTCCTGGATGTAATGCTACATATTTAGAAATTTCTTCAATTAAATCATCAATTTTATTAATCATTTGACTTGTATTACCATCTTGACGAATATCATTATTAACTTTAGTTACGATATTAACATTTTCAGGTGTTGGTAACTCATCCTTAGTTACAATATAAGGCCCCATTGGGCAACCACCTGTCAAACTTTTAGATAGAAATGCCTGATCTTGTTCATTTTGCGCATTACGATCAGTAATATCATTAATAATTGTATATCCGTAGATGTAGTCTAATGCTAATGCTTTCGGAATTTTTTCTCCAGATTTACCGATTACGATACCTAATTCACCTTCGTAATCTAATTGATCAGTGATATCTTTATGATTTGGAATTGTTGATTCATCACCAGTTAATGATGATGCTGCTTTAGTGAATACGTATAATCGTTGTACCTCATGATTTAATTCACTTGCGTGATCTTGGTAATTACGACCGAATGCAATAACATTATTTGGTGGTGTAACTGGTGGTAAGAATTCAATGTCATTAAAGGCGATTTTGAATTCATCTGCTTTACCACTATCTTCAGCCGCTACAACTGCTTTACGTACTTGTTCTTGGAAATCTAGTGTTTGGTTTTGTTGTAATCCCTCTAATAATGTTTGAGGGTGGAAGTCACCTTCTCCAAATTCCGCAAATACCTTTTTAAGATCCCAAACTGCGTCTTCACGCTTAACTTTTACGCCGTAAGATTCAGCGTCTTTATAATTGAATGATAGAAATTTCATTCAGTATCAACTCCTCATCTATATCTTAATACATATTATAACTTTAATCTTTGCTAAACCACAAATATATATGTCTGAAATTTTAGATATTTAATACACACTTCATTCCTTGGATTAAAAATATGTTAAACATCTTCTTCAATACTCATTTGACCAAATTGGAAGAAATAAAGGTAACCGTATACTTTAGAATTTAAAATTGTTTCTAATGTGTTTTTATAATATTTCATTTGAATTTTGTACTTATCACGAAGTTGTATACCTACCTCTTCATCTGTCATACCTCTACGCTTATTAAATGCATCTGTTTTGTAATCTACAAAGTAATATTGATCGTCTTTTAAAAATATTAAATCAATCATACCTTGAATAATTGACACATCTTCATCTGATTCAGGCATTTCATCTACACGCGCTTGATTTACGACAAATGGTAACTCTCTATAAACTTTGTCAGCTTGTGTAATAGTCATATACAAGTCACTTCTAATAAAATTCATAACTGCTTCAAATTGAATATCTTTTTTAGCATCTTCTTCAATAATATGCTTTTCAATTAATTCATTAATATAGTCATTCAATTCTGTTTCAGTCATACGCGTTTCTTTAAATGGTAGATGTTGCATGACTGTATGCATTAAAGTACCAATTTCATTTGCTTTACGCTTTTTATTTTCACGTAAAAACTTAGGTCTCTCATAAGTTGATACACCTATACGGTACTGTCTTACCCTTTCGTAACTTGTACCACTTTCTTCTGTTTCTAATTGACGCTTTAATTCTGAAACAGACTGTTTAGATGGTTTCTCCGTATCTTTTAAATACGGATATTTAAATGACAATTGATCATTAATTTGTTGTTTTAACGTATCATCATGTGAACCTTCTACTTCTAAATCTGAAATATTTCGACTTTCTTGTTCTGATTCACTGTCCTCAATCGAAAGTTCTTCAAATTGTGCAATTTTAATATCTACAGTAGGACGCAGACTCTCATCTAAATTATCAATGGATTTCTCAAACTGATACTCTGGTAATAAAGATGTAGATTGGTATTTAGCCAAAATACTATATATTAAATCAAAAGGTCGATCTGCTGATAACCGCTTATGCAATGCAATTTGATTACCTGAAATTGGCAATCGCTCAAGTTTTTCTAATGTTTCTTCCTTATCAATAGTACCAATAAGAATGAGTTGCTCTTTCGCTCGCGTTAAAGCTACATACATCAATCGCATTTCTTCAGAAATAAGTTCTTTTTCAGTAATTGATTTAATGACAACTGACGATAATGACGGATAGGTTACATTTTGTTCTAAATCAAAATAATCAATACCTAGACCATATTTTTGATTTAAGATGAGTGGTTTACGTAAGTCGCCTTTATTAAAATTCTTTGAAAGTTCCGAATAAATAACATATGGGAACTCTAAACCTTTACTACTATGAACTGTCATCATACGTACCACATTATCATTAGGACCTATAACATTCTCTTCACCAAAGTCTTTATTGCGTTCTATTAGTTCGTCAATAAATCTTATAAATTGATACAGCCCTCTAAAACTTGAATTTTCAAATTCTACTGCTTTATTAAACAATCCATATAGATTCGCGCGTCTACCTTTACCACCAATAAGACCACTAAAATATTGAATAACGTAATGATCATTATAAAACTTATCAATTAGTTGATACACAGGATGAGATTGACTATATTCTTGATACATGTTTATATCATCCATAAAATGTTCTAATTTCTCAACTAACAAAGGGTTCGCTTCTTGATCTTTCATATAATGCAATATAGATTGATAGAAATAATCATCGTTCATACTTTGAACTCGAATGTTTGCTAATTCATCTTCCGTAAATTGGTATATAACCGATCTCATCAATCCTACTAAATATATATCTTGTAAAGGATTATCAACGGTTCTTAAAAATGATAAGACGAGACGTACTTCAGTTTGTTCAAAGTACCCTTCCTTACTATTTACATGGAACGGAATATTATAGTCTTTAAATACTTGTTGTAAATTGCGCGCATTTTTCAACCCTCTTTCAAGTATGACGATATCTTTGAAAGTAGCTTGTCTATAAGTTTCTGACTTCATATCATAAACTTGTTTATGCTCAATAATATATTTAACTTGCTCAGCAATATAGCGAGCTTCTTGTTCTGACTTTTCTAAATCATTATCGCTACTTTTATCTTGAATTAATGCATGTAGTTCAAGAGGCATAGATTTATCAGAATATTTAGTAGCACCAAAATAAAGTCTCGCATCAGCATCGTACTCAATTTCACCTACTTCTTCATCCATCATATGGTCAAATAAGTAGTTTGTTGTGGCGAGTACTTCTTTACGTGAACGGAAATTCTTAGATAAATCGATACGTAATCCTGATTGATCGCCATCTTTTGTGAAACGATGATATTTATCCATAAATAACGTTGGATCAGCCTGTCTAAATTTATAGATAGATTGTTTAACGTCACCTACCATGAATAAATTCCCATTAGATTCGTCACCACGTTTAATTTTAGATATGATTGCTTCTTGTACTTGGTTCGTATCTTGGTATTCATCTACTAAAATCTCTTCAAATTGTGATCGATATTCTTTAGCAATAGGCGAAGCATTGCCCTCTTGGTCAGTTAATATTTGTAAAGCGAAGTGTTCATAATCAGAAAAATCCAGTACATTGCGACTACGTTTTTTTTCAGCAAAGCCATTAATAATATCCTTAACGATTTGTACAAGGTATTGAATTCTAGGAGCCAAACGTTTCATATCTACTTTTAAATCTTCATAAGAACGCATTAGATACTTATTTTTTACTTCCGATAATAGTTTTTTATAATCATCATAAAAATCTTTAGCGTTTGTTAAAAATTGAGAACTTATACCTTCATCTTCATTAGTATCTTTTAATTTTTTTGTTATTGTAGGCAATTTTTCAGAGGTATAATTAATGATTTCTTCAAAATTTATCACATTACCCTCAATCATTTTTTCGCATTTAAATTTTTCTAGCTTGATAACATCTAAATGCTTTTCCGCCTCTATACAATTTAGAAAGTTATTTTCCGCTTCTAACAAAGTATGATATGCAGCTTTGATATAAATTTTCGATAATCTTTCTAATTCGTCTAGATATAATTTATGTTTATTATCGTCCGTGTAAATTTCAACTAATGAATCCAACCACTCAAACGGTGAAGGATTGGCTATACTGAAATTATAGAAACGTTTTAACAAATCTCTAAAATTATCATCATTACGATCACTTGATAATTGTTCTACTAAAGTAAGAAATTCAATATCCGGTGTATCATAATGTTTTTCTAAAACTTCATCAATAGACTGTTCAAGTAACAGCACATTCTCTACATCACTAATTGTGCGAAAATTAGGATCCAAATCAATGACATCATAATGTTGTTGAATAATCTTTAAACAGAAGCTATGTAATGTCGAAATTTGTGCTTGATGAATTTTAATGCGTTGATTCTTTAAATGTTCATTGTTAGGATTTTCTATTGACGCTTGTTGAATACGCTGATCAACACGATGCTTCATTTCTCTCGCACTTAAATTAGTAAAAGTAACAACGAGTAACTTATCAACATCTATTTCATCTCTAATGATTTTTTGAATAATTCTTTCTACTAATACTGCAGTTTTACCAGACCCCGCTGCTGCAGCTACTAATATATCTTGACCATTAGCATATATACTCTTCCACTGTGCATCTGTCCATTGAGCATCTTTAGGTTTGATGGGGATGTTATTCATTATGATCACCGCTTTCTAACTCGACATCTTGTATAGCTTTGATAGGATCTATAGTTTCATCTACATGGCGATAATGTTTACTATCAATAATAGTATCCACATGGCACACTGATTGAAAATTACAAAATTGGCATGGTAATTGGTCATCGAACTTAAGTGGTGCAACTTCGGTATGACCTTCCATAATATTTGTAGCAGTCTTTATAAAGTTGTCTTTATTATGTTTGATAAATTTATGAATTGTTGTTTCATCAGCAACACTGCTCCCTCTACTTCCAATACTTCCATCTTTCTTCAGGCTAACTGGAACAATGTCGGATTTGCTAATTTCTTCTAAACGAATATCCAATGCGTCTACTACATCCATATCGCTATTAACTAAGCCACGTAATTTATATTCTTTTAAAAATGCTTGTTCAAGTTTGTCCTGTGTTAAAGCATCATCTTCCAATTCTCCCCAGTCTTTAAAACTGAGACGTTCATCATGTACATGGAAATACAATAGGCCACCTGGTTTAATTTCATTAGATAATCCCAGACGTTGGGCATTTTGCAAAGCAATATCCATATAAGTCATCATTTGCATTTGTTTACCATAATAAACCTTTTTTAAATCTAATTTCGCACTGGGATTAGATGACTTATAATCAATAATATTAATGTAGCTCTTATCATCTTTAGTGTAAGCATCTATACGATCAATTTGTCCTCGTATATTAACTGGAATGCCTTGTTTTGTAATTAATGGTTGTGCAATAAGTTCTTCACTGTTGTTCGGTGTCTTTCTAAACCCTGCTTCGAAACGTTGTGGTTTGAACTTTGTATTTTTATTTTGATAGCGTAATGCTTTCAAAGTACTTTCGACAATGACACCAATTCGTTTTGACACATACCGATAGTATGCATTTGAATCCATGAGATTAAATTGGACTTGAGGTAAAACATTTTCTAAAGCTTCAACAGTTAAAGCATGTATCTTCTTATTATCAAGATTTTTAAAGTCTCCATCTACCTTATCCGAAATATACTTCAATGCTGTATGGAAAATATTTCCTAAATCAAAATTTTCAAGCTTATATTTCGTACGCTCATTTAACCTTAAACCATGATTCGCATAATGTTTAAACGGACAATCATTATACCCTTCAAATCTAGATACACTTGCGTTAATTGTTGAACCATATAAAGATGCAGCCAATGGTTCATCTAATTTCACTGTTTCGTTGTCATATGTCAACGCAGTTAATAGGTACTCTAAACCGTTATTCAATTTGTCATTATCACGCATGACTTGATAAGCATCAACCCATACATCAGCGACCATCTCTGCCTCTAGCCAAGCTTTTAAAGATTCGAATAAGACGACTTTAGTTTGATGTGGATGCTCCATTAACGATAAAGGTTGTGCATTATGTTGATAATGAATATTCATTACTTCTAACCCATTGAACAACCCTTGTATTTGGTCTATAAATGGACTTTTTTCTTTATCCTCACCTTGTGCACCCATTAAACTATATGAAAATGTAACTTGTTCACTGCCTCGTGTCATTGCAATATAACAAACAAACGCTTCATCCATTTGTAAGATATCTGATGTAGGACTTAATTCAACTTGTGCTTGTTGTTCAAACACTTTCTTTTCTTCATCTGTTATTAGACTAGAAGAAGAAACCGGTTGCGGCATAGCACCATCGTTCATTCCAACCATATAAATATGTTTTTTATTGTCTACTTTCGCTAAGTCCATTGTCCCTATACTCACTTGATCGAGGGTTTGAGGAATCATTACAAATTCTAATTGTTCTAAACCAATATCAAATACCTCTAAAAAGCGTTTAAGAGTCATTTCTTCATTATCAAATACAGTGACTAAATCATCTAAAATTTGAATAAGTCCATTCCAAATTTGATCTATTTCTTCAGCTTCTTCATGACGACCATCGACGTCCAATTGGTCACGGTGAGTCATTAAATATTTAGGTAAATCAAATGCCTCCATTGTCTCATAGAAAGCTGTCGCAAAACCTCTCACATTTTCTGCTTCGTTCATTGCTTTTTCAAAAGTTAATATTTTATCAATAATATCATTTTTTAAATGAACTACTTGCTCGAAATCTTCTCGCTCTTCAGTAGTTAATTTATGTTCTTTACGTCCCATTTTCGTAAAGTTATCAATACTAAACAGTTTTTCATCAAGCCAACGTTTGCCATAAACACCACGTTCAACGACAAAGTTCTCTAATAAATCAATTAAATATGCACTATCCTTAAAGTGATTAGTTAGAATATTGGTTTTAATTAAACGCATCATAGGACTAATATTCCAGTTTGTTTGAATAACTTCCAAAAGTGAGCGTACCATTTCCATGATCGGATGATGTGTCATTGATCTTTTAGTGTCAATATTAAATGGAATATCGTACTGTGGAAGAACAGAGTCAAATAAATATGCATAAGCTTCATCACGATACAAGATAGCAATGTCTTGATATCTATATTGCTTATCACGTGTATCTTTAATAATTTGGCGAGCTACTTCATTAACTTCTTCACGTATACTTGAGGATTCTAAAATATTAATACTGCCATCGTAAGCGATAGGATTAATTTGCAATGCGTCAAATTGTTGTTCCAGTTGTATTAAATCTTTATTGTTAAAACGATATTGTTGTTTAAAGAATTGTTGTTGTAATTCTATGTTTAAATCTTTAGCAATTTCCTTTAAATGTGTTAATACCTCTGAGGGTTTTCTGAATAAACTAAATGGATCTTCATTACCATCAGTTGTTAAAAGAACAGTAACTTTTTTGGCGCTTTGAACGAGTGCTTTAATAATTTGATATTCCAATGTAGAGAAGTTGTGGAATCCATCTATGTATACCTCTGCTCTTTTAATCCATTCTGATTGACTTAAAATATCAATAAAATGATTTAAACTATCCTCTGAAGTAATAAATTCGCCATTTATGCGTTCCTCAAAATACTGATAAATAAGCGATATATCTTCTAATTTATGTCTAGTTCTCGTCTTCAAGTCATTATCTTGCAAAAATGTATGTAAATGTTCTGGCGTAACAGAATATTTCTTAAAATCTTGAATTTGTTCACTTAACTTCTCACTAAAACCATAATAATTTACTTGTGATTGATATAGTTTTAATTCCGATTTATGTTGTTGAACTAAATCATAAATCATCATCTCGGTAGCCGCTTGCGTTAGTCGTTCTTCAGTTAATCCTCCAACCTCTTGAAAAACTCTATAACTTAAGCGTTCAAAGTGAAGCACTTCAGTTCTTAGACTTCCATTCAATTCTTTATCATTAACAAATGCTTGTTCTAATTGAAAAGTACTCTGTGTTGGTGCTATTAAAACAATTGGATCGCCTAGAGGATCCTCTTTCATTTGTTGCTTAATATTATCAATCATATGATGAGATTTGCCTGTCCCTGCTCTGCCAATGTATGCGTTCAACTCCATTATGCCCACACTCCTTTGAACTTATTTTAACACAGAACATACGTTCTTAAAAATGTTTTGTTAGGTCGAAATATTGAACAAAAAAAGACTGGCGGAACCTCTATGAACATTCCATTACCAGTCTTGCTATGTTAAAAATTAATTCATTAATACTAATTTTCCTTATTTTTCATTATCTGGATTAAAATTAAACTTAAATTCACTGAATGGCCAAAATCTAAATGATACTTTACCAACAATTTGATCTCTATCAATTAAACCAAACGCCCTACTATCCTTACTGACTTCTCTGTTATCACCTAAAACTAAGTATTTACCTTTTGGTATGATATTTGATTTAGGATTTGCATTTAGTAAATCTTTAGTTTCAAATGAACCCGTAATATATTCACCTTGTTTACGTTTTTCATTGTAATCAAGATAAGGTTCATTTATCTTTTTACCATTAACATATAGTTTATCATTTTTATAAATAACGTTATCGCCAGGTACACCAATGACACGTTTAACATAATCGTCTTGTTGATTCGCATGAAATACGATTACATTACCTTTTTTTATGTCTCCAACTTTATATCCTAGAATGTTAACCATGACGTGTTCGCCATCTTTTAGTGTTGGATCCATTGAATCGCCTTTTATAGTATATGATTTAGCTACGAAGTTAACCATTACCCATACAAGTAATAAACCTACCGCTATGGCAACAATCCATTCAACTATTTCTTTCTTCAATTTTAACACCTCCTCTACTTATTAAACTGATAGGTAAATTCTTTAAACGGATAATACTTTAAACTAACATCTCCTACGATATCGTCCTTATCTATTAATCCATATGTTCTTGAATCACTTTGTTTATCACCATTATCATTTAAAATAAAATATGAATTTGGCAGAATAATATCACCATCAGAATCATGTAAATCTCTTATTGCAAAATTATTAATATCTCTATTTTTAGCATAAAATTTATTAACTTGTCTATCATCTCTATACAATTTACCGTTTCTAACTTCAATTGATTCACCTGGCTTGCCGACCAATCTACCAAAGTGTAATTGATTATTATGTCGATACATGATAATATCTCCATCCTTCAACATGTTAAAGGTAACTTTAATTTTATTAATAATGACACGGTCACCTTTATTCAAAGTTGGTGACATATCATCAGTTTGAACTACAGCACTTTTAACTAAGAACATTTGTATAAACATGACAAACAGACAAGCAAATAGGAATGCTACAATCCAACTTGTCACTCTACGCACTTTGTCACTCCTTGTCTGAACCCATGAAATAGCCCTCGACTTTCTTACCAACAAACCATAACGCTATAGTAACTATTAATACCATTATTGCTCTAACAGGATGTGTGAAAAATGAGGTTACACTTTTTCCCATAATCGCCAAAAATGTAATAGAAATTAACTTAGATATAAGTAAAATTATAAAATAATATTTGCCTCTAATATGAGAGAAACTTGCCACAAAATTAACTAGTGTATTAGGTGTAAACGGAAAACACATTAATATAAATATTGGTACTAAGCCCTGTCTATCAATAAAATGAATAAGGCGTTCAATTGATCGTCTTGATTTAATCCGCTTCATAAAGTTAGCATTAACAAATTTTCTACAGAAAAAGAACACTGTATAAGTACCTGCTACAACACCTAACCAACTAATAATCGTACCTGCTATAAAGCCATACGCATGAACACATAAAATAACATACAATGTTAAAGGAAGTACTGGCACAATGGCTCTAAAAAATAAAATAATAAATCCAGCCAGATAACCAAAACCTTGTAATAAATCAAACCATTGTTCAATTTGATGAAACATAGTTACATCAAATCCTTCCTATTGGATTAACAGTTATTATTTCATAGAAATATTGTACACTGTTTCATTTATAAATCTACCTATATAATAATAAATCAGTCACAGGTAGTAGTTAGAACTCATTCCTTAGCTTTAATATAAAGATATATATTAGAAAAGTCGATACGGAATTTAATCCATATCGACTTTGTAAGACATATTTAATTGACGCTATTGAATGACTAGAGAATTATAAACGCTCTTCTAATTCTTTCTTCTTATCTTCAAATCCAGGTTTACCTAATAATGCAAACATGTTTTGTTTGTATGCTTCTACTCCAGGTTGGTTAAATGGATTAACACCTAATTGATATCCACTCATTGCACACGCTAATTCAAAGAAGTATACAACATAACCAAATGTTTCTTCGTCTAAGCGTGGAATATTCACAACAACATTAGGAACGCCACCATCAGTGTGAGCTAATAGTGTACCTTCAAATGCTTTAGTATTAACTTCATCAATTGTTTTACCTGCTAAGTAATTTAATCCATCTAAATCATCACTATCTTCTTCAATTGTAATATCGTGTTTAGGGTTGTTTACTTTTACAACTGTTTCAAATAAGAAACGACGTCCTTCTTGGACATATTGACCTAATGAATGTAAGTCAGTTGTATAGTTTGCACTAGATGGATATATACCTTTAAAGTCTTTACCTTCAGACTCACCATATAATTGTTTCCACCACTCATTGAAATATTGCATTGACGGTTCATAATTAATCAACATTTCAGTAGTGTATCCTTTGCTATATAAAATATTACGGATTGTCGCATATTGATAAGCAATATTTTCATCTAATTTATCTGATGATAATTCTTTACGCGCTTTGTTTGCACCAATCATAATTGATTCAATATTTATGCCAGCTGTTGCAATCGGTAATAGACCCACAGCAGTTAATACAGAATAACGACCACCAACATCATCTGGTACTACAAACGTTTCATAACCTTCATTATCTGCTAATTGTTTTAATGCACCTTTTGCTTTATCTGTAGTAGCAAAGATACGTTTTTTAGCTTCTGCTTTACCATACTTATCTTCAACTAATTGTTTAAATAATCTAAATGCTACTGCTGGTTCTGTAGTTGTACCAGATTTAGAAATAACATTTACTGAAAAATCTTTATCTGATAAGTAGTCTACTAATTCTTTAGTGTACGTTGATGATAAATGATTACCCACGAATACAATTTCAGGGTATTCATTTGAATTGCGGAATGATGAAGTTAACATTTCAATAGCAGCACGCGCACCTAAATATGAACCTCCGATACCAATTACTACTAATACATCTGAATTAGATTTTATACGTTTTGATGCTTCCACAATTCTTGAAAATTCTTTCTTATCATAGTCTTCCGGAAGATTCACCCAACCTAAGAAATCACTACCTGCACCAGTACCTTCGTGAATCGTTTTATGAATTGTTTTAACGATATCTTGTTGTTGATCAATTTCATGTTGACCAAAGAATTCCAATGCTTTTCCATAATCTAATTGAATATGAGTCATTTTATAAAAGCCTCCTGTATGTCCTTGTTGATTTAATTTTACTAACTTTAAGCCTTCTATTCAATTGACATGACTGACTATTCGAATATTTTCAAATTAATTCAACAATTTTAAGACATTTTTTAATAATTTTAAAATGAATAATTTCTAAATAAAATAATACTTATATTTCCATATCAATATGTAACATATCCTTTTATACAATTGATATGTTGATGATAAGAGTATTTTCAAATTTTTGTATATTTATGTAAAAAAATGGTTTTATTTTCATTTAATATCTGTTAGTATAAATTTATATCAATTTTCAGAAAAATTATGAGGTGAATTTTAATGAAAGAGAAAATCGTATTAGCATATTCAGGTGGATTAGATACAAGTGTAGCCGTTAAATGGCTTATAGATAAAGGCTATGATGTCGTAGCTGTATGTTTAGATGTTGGTGAAGGTAAAGATTTAGATGTTGTATATTCTAAAGCACTAGATATGGGTGCAGTTGAGTGTCATATTATTGATGCTACTAAAGAATTTAGTGATGACTTTGTAAGTTATGCAATCAAAGGTAACTTAATGTATGAAAATAGTTATCCACTCGTATCAGCTTTATCTCGTCCACTTATCGCTAAGAAATTAGTTGAGATTGCTGAACAAACTAATTCTGTCGGTATCGCGCATGGTTGTACTGGTAAAGGTAATGACCAAGTTCGTTTCGAAGTTGCTATTAAAGCATTAAACCCTAACCTAAAAGCATTTGCGCCAGTAAGAGAATGGGGTTGGAGTCGTGAAGAAGAAATTGATTATGCCATTAAACACAATATCCCTGTTGGCATCAATCACGATTCTCCTTATTCAATTGATCAAAACTTATGGGGTAGAGCAAATGAGTGTGGTATTTTAGAAGATCCGTATGCTGCCCCTCCAAAAGACGCTTATGATTTAACAGCAGAGTTAGAAGATACACCAGATACACCTGATGAAATTATCCTTTCATTTAAAAACGGTGTTCCAGTTCAATTAAATCATCAAGATTATGACTTAGATCAATTAATATTAACTTTAAATGAATTAGCTGGAAAACACGGAATTGGACGTATCGACCATGTAGAAAATCGTCTTGTTGGTATTAAATCTCGTGAAATATATGAAACTCCAGGTGCAGAAGTAATATTAAAAGCACATAAAGCACTTGAAACATTAACGTTAACTAAAGATGTAGCTCATTTTAAACCAGTGATTGAAAAACAATTTGCTGAACAAACTTATAATGGTTTATGGTTCTCACCATTAACTGATAGCTTAAAATTATTCATTGATAGCACGCAACAATATGTTGAAGGTGATGTTAGAATTAAATTATTTAAAGGTAATGCCATTGTTAATGGAAGAAAATCTCTATACACGCTATATGATGAAAAATTAGCAACATACACTAAAGAAGATGCATTTAATCAATCGGCAGCGGTAGGTTTCATCGATATTTATGGTTTACCTACTCAAGTAAATGCATATCTTCATGGAGGTTATAGTAATGAGTAGTAAAGCATGGGGTGGCCGTTTTCAACAACAGCCGGAAGATTGGGTAGATGAATTTAATGCTTCCATAGATTTCGACCAAACATTGTTGGATGAAGATGTCCAAGGTAGTATTGCACATGCTACCATGTTAGCTAATCAAAATATCATTTCACAAGATGATAAAGACGCAATCATTAATGGCTTAAAAGAGATTCAACAAGACTTTCATAATGGGAAGCTTGCGTTTAAAAAATCGCTTGAAGATATTCATTTAAACATTGAACATGAACTCATTCAACGTGTCGGTGACGCTGGAGGTAAGTTGCATACAGGTCGTAGTAGAAATGACCAAGTGGCTACTGACTTGCATCTATACGTAAAAAAAGAAGTACTTGAAATTCAAGACCTTATTCGATCATTCCAAACATCCATTCTTAAACTAGCTCAATCACATGTGGATACAATCATGCCAGGATATACACACTTACAACGTGCTCAACCGATTTCTTTTGCACACCATGTTATGACATATTTCTGGATGCTAGAAAGAGACTATTCACGTTTCGTTGATAGTATGAAACGTATTGATATTTCACCATTAGGTGCAGCTGCATTAAGTGGTACAACACACCCTATCGATAGACACGAAACGCAACAATTATTAGAATTTAGTTCAGTTTATGAGAATAGTTTAGATGCAGTGAGTGATCGTGATTACATTATTGAAACTTTGCATAATATTTCATTAACTATGATTCATTTATCACGTTTTGCTGAAGAAATTATCTTTTGGTCTACGGATGAAGCGAAATTCATTACCCTATCTGATGCTTTCTCTACAGGTTCATCTATTATGCCTCAGAAGAAGAATCCAGATATGGCAGAACTTATTCGTGGTAAAGTAGGACGTGCTACAGGACATTTAATGAGCATGCTTGTAACATTAAAAGGGTTACCACTTGCATATAATAAAGACTTACAAGAAGATAAAGAAGGTTTATTTGACTCAGTACGTACTATAAAAGGTTCACTACGAATTTTTGAAGGTATGTTAGATACAATGACCGTTAATACAGACCGTTTAAACGAAACTGTGCATCAAGACTTTTCAAATGCAACGGAATTAGCTGATTATTTAGTAGCTAAAGATGTACCATTTAGAAAGGCGCACGAAATTGTTGGTAAAATTGTCTTTGAGTGCATTCAACAAGGTATCTATTTATTAGATGTACCTCTCGAACGTTACAAAGAATTAAATTCAAATATAGATCAAGATGTTTATGATTATCTTAAACCGGAAAACTGTCTTAGCCGAAGAAAAAGTTATGGTTCAACAGGCCAAGACGCAGTACGTCATCAACTGAAAGTTGCTGAAAAATTATTAAATAACGATTAATTTTAGAGGTTGGGTATGGGCCAACGAATTCTGAATGAATTCTATCCATTCCCAACCTTTTTGTTAAATATATTGAGTGAACATTAATTATATAATAGTTATTTAAAGCTTCTGCAAATTCACTTTCTTACACAAAATATCACTGATAGATTTTAATTATACATTTAACTATGAAAGGATGAGTTTGTTGAAAGCAAGTAATAAAGGTATCATTTCATGTTTAACAGTAGCCAGTTTGAGTCTAGCGATTATACATACGCCCGTTGAAGCAAGTGGTGGTGAATCATCAAACACTACAACTACGAACCTAACTAATGCATCTAAAACTCAAAACAATCATACTAATTGGTCAAGAAATTTAACAGGAGAGCGCCATACTACTATTGCACATCGTGGTGCTAGTGGCTATGCACCAGAGCATACTTTTGCAGCGTACGATAAAAGTTATAATGAATTAGGTGCCTCATATATTGAAATAGATTTACAACGCACTAAAGATGGTCATTTAGTTGCAATGCATGACGAAACAGTTGATCGTACAACAAACGGCTCAGGACGTGTCGAGGATTATACATTAGCTGAATTAAAGAAATTAGATGCAGGTTCATCATTTAATGAACAAAATCCTCAATTAGCCAAAGATAGTTATAAAGGTGCTACAGTTCCAACATTAGATGAAATTTTGACACGTTATGGTACAGATGCCAATTATTATATTGAAACAAAGCAGCCTGATGTTTATCCTGGCATGGAACAACAACTGCTAGACACACTAAACCGACATAACATGCTTACTTCAAATTCTCTAGAAAATGGACATGTCCTGGTACAATCATTTTCAGAAGCTAGCTTATTAAAAATGCATCAATTAAATTCAAATGTGCCATTAATACGCCTATTGGATAAAGGTGAATTAGCTCAACAAAGTGAAGCAGATTTACAACGTATTCGTTCTTATGCAATTGGTGTCGGTCCTGAATATAGCGATTTAAATGCACAAAATACAGCTCATTTAAAAGACTTAGGTTTTCTCGTACATCCATTTACGGTGAATGAAACTGCCGATATGCAGCGCTTGAACCAATACGGTGTTGATGGTGTCTTTACAAACTATGCTGATCAATATAAAGCAATAAGTTCACAAAAGTAAGTAAAAGTTTTAATACAGTCCGCTACTGCGAATTTGCAAAATAGCATCATTATATAATGTAAGTCTCAGGCTCTTGAATCAAAACAAAAACGCTATAACTTGTTTCATTCCCATAACAAGCTATAGCGTTTATTTATGTTTATATATCGGTTTATGCCCAACCACGGTAGCGAGCTGCTTCTGCAGTACGTTTAATACCTACAATATAAGCTGCTAGTCTCATGTCAATTTTTCTATTTTGTGCTAATTCGTAGATTGTATCAAACGCATCTACTAATTTTTCACGTAATTTATCGTTAACTTCCTCTTCAGACCAATAATAACCTTGGTTATTTTGCACCCATTCGAAGTATGAAACTGTTACACCACCAGCACTTGCTAGTACGTCTGGTACCAATAAGATACCACGTTCAGTTAAAATTCGTGTAGCTTCAGGTGTAGTAGGTCCGTTAGCCGCTTCAACAATAATATCGGCTTTAATATCATTCGCATTATCTTCAGTGATTTGGTTAGAAATCGCAGCTGGTACTAGAATGTCACAATCTAACTCGAACAATTCTTTGTTAGAAATTGTGTTATCGAATAAGTTTGTAACTGTACCGAAACTATCACGACGATCTAATAAATAATTGATATCTAAACCTTCTGGATCATGTAATGCACCATAAGCATCAGAAATTCCTACGACTTTTGCACCCATGTCATATAAGAATTTAGCTAGGAAACTACCTGCATTACCAAATCCTTGGATAACTACGCGAGAACCTTTGATTTCCTTACCACGACGTTTAGCTGCTTGTTCAATAGCAATCACTACGCCCAATGCAGTTGAACGATCGCGTCCTTGTGAACCACCTAATACGATAGGTTTACCTGTGATAAACCCAGGTGAGTTGAATTTATCTAAAGCACTATATTCATCCATCATCCAAGCCATAATTTGAGAGTTAGTAAATACGTCTGGTGCTGGAATATCTTTTGTAGGACCAACGAATTGAGAAATTGCACGTACATATCCACGAGATAAACGTTCAACTTCATGAATACTCATTTGACGTGGGTCACATACGATACCACCTTTACCACCACCGTATGGTAAATTAACAATACCGCATTTTAAAGTCATCCACATAGATAATGCTTTAACTTCTTCTTCATCTACTTCAGGATGGAAACGAACCCCACCTTTAGTTGGACCAACAGCATCGTTATGTTGAGCACGATAACCTGTAAATGTTTTAACAGTACCATCATCCATGCGTACTGGGATACGAACTTGTAAAAATCTTAATGGTTCTTTGATTAAATCATACATACCATCGTCAAATCCCAATTTGTGTAAAGCTTCTTTAATGATACTTTGTGTAGAAGTCACTAAATTATTATTCTCAGTCATGATCACTTTCGCCTCTTTTTAACAAATGATTTCGCTTTCATACATATTGTAACACATGTCTTTGCTTTTTAAAGGGTTTTCAAAATGAATGTTACAACTTTTTGAACTTAATTAAATACGCTTCTGATTCTATCTAATGCATCATCTAATTCTTCTTTAGAAATAACTAAAGGTGGAGCAAATCGAATCACCGTATCATGAGTTTCTTTACATAATAGTCCTTTTTCTTTTAATGCTTCACAGAAAGGTCTAGCATTTTCATGTAATTCAACACCAATAAATAGACCACGACCACGTACTTCTTTAATAGCTGGGTGATTAATTTTTTGTAATTCAGATTTAAAGTATTCCCCTAATTCATGTGAACGGCCAGGTAAATCTTCATCTAATATGACATCTAACGCAGCGATTGAAACGGCACAAGCTAATGGATTACCACCAAACGTAGAACCGTGTGAACCAGGTGTAAATACATCCAGTACTTCGTTATCAGCTAAGACTACAGAAATAGGTAGTACGCCGCCACCAAGCGCTTTTCCTAAAATATAAACATCAGGTTTAACATTATCCCAATCAGTAGCAAATAATTTACCAGAACGTCCTAAACCAGCTTGAATTTCATCGGCAATAAATAGAATATTATGTTCATCACATAATTCTCTGATAGCTTTTAAATAACCTTCAGGTGGGATATTAATACCTGCTTCACCTTGAATCGGTTCAACTAAAATAGCAGCTGTATTCTCATTAATAGCTTCTTTTAATTTATCAACATCACCGAAATCTACTTTGCGGAAACCATCTAATAACGGACCATAACCACGTTGGTACTCAGCTTCTGATGATAAAGATACTGGCGCCATAGTACGACCATGGAAGTTACCATTAAATGCGATAATTTCAGCTTTATCTGGTTCAAGACCTTTTACATCATATGCCCAACGACGTGCAGCTTTCAATGCAGTTTCAACTGCTTCCGCACCAGTATTCATTGGTAGTGCTTTATCTTTACCTGATAATTTACAAACTTTTTCATACCATTCACCTAAATTATCACTATGAAAAGCACGAGAAACCAAAGTTACTTTGTCAGCTTGATCTTTAAGTGCTTGAATAATTTTAGGATGACGGTGTCCTTGGTTAACAGCTGAATAAGCTGAAAGCATATCCATATATTTATTACCTTCTGGATCAGTTACCCAAATACCTTCCGCTTCTGCAACAACGATTGGTAGTGGTACGTAGTTTTGAGCTCCATAATGGTTTGTTAATTCAATGATTTGTTCTGACTTAGTCATAATATCTCCCCTTTGCTTAATTTATATTAAAACTAATTGCCATACGATTACGGCTTTCGATGTCATATACAAAGAAGTATATTCGCAAAATTAATAAGAGCACTAAATGACTCATTGTTACATCAAATATGCCCTTCGTTTCTAAATGAAAGCCCTTACAGATATAATGACATACCTATCAATATTTTTACAAGCAAAATATTAAAAATTTTCCGATAAATAAAATGAATTAAGATTCCTTTGGTATTTACATAAAAAAAAAGATTATGACAAGAATGATTGCCATAATCTATTATAAACTCTAAGTTCATCTACATTTATCAAATTAAATTTATAAAGATATTTTGAACATCTTCTTTTTAACTAGATTAAAACTAACCGCAAAGTTTAACATTTATTCACTCATTAATACTATTTATCTTTACGAGGTAACGGATAAAAACCTTGGTTAAATTGTTTCCACAAATTAGGTGTTAATTCATGCTTATCTTCACGATGAGGGTCAAATTCTGATAAAATTTCATCTTCTTTTCCTTCTTGAATTTTGCTGATGAAATTATAGTCTAATAATATTTCACGACCAAGTGCTACGAGTTCAACACCTGTTGATTCAATAGCGTCTAATGCATCATCAGCTGTAAATACAGATCCTACACCAATAACTGGGATACGACCATCCACCCATTGGTGAATTAATTTCAATCGCTCTTGTCCTGCATACTTACCTTCTCTTGTAGTTGAATGAATATCTCCAAGAGATATATGAACATAATCAATTGATTTTTCAGTAATTGTATTAATTAATTGTTCGGTAATTTCCATTGAAATACCTGGTGATTCAGCTTCTTCAGGAGAAAGTCGATACCCTACTATGAAATCATCGCTCGCATATTCTGATTTGGCCTTTAATACTTCATCTATAACAGCAGTTGGAAACTTCATGTGATCAGACCATTCATCATTTCTTCTATTATAATATGGAGATACAAATTGGTGAATTAAATAGTGATTAGCACCATGAATCTCTACGCCATCAAACCCAGCTTCGATTACTCGACGCGTTGCTTCACCGAAATCTTTAATTGTTTGTTCAATTTCTTTAGGGGTAATTTCTCTAGCATCATGTTCATGTTGTTGTCCGAAGCTTTTTAAAGTGATAGGACTTGGTGCAACAACATCTCCATTCGGTGTTAAATTAGCTAATGCTTGTGCGCCACCATGATGAATTTGAACTAAAGCTTTAGCACCATTCTTCTTCATAGCTTGTGCTAAACGCTTGAGTCCTTCTATATCTGAATCATGCGCAACAGAAGGTTGTCCTGGAAAAGCTTTACCAATATCGTTAACATTACTTGCAGCATTGATAGCTAAGCCAACATCTTTAGAGCGCTTTTCAATATACGGTATTTCCACGTCAGAAATTGTACCATCATCATTAGATGAAATATGCGTTAATGGCGCCAATACAAAACGATTTTTTAATTCAACCCCATTTGGCAAAGTTACGGTTTCAAATAATTTTTCATATTTTTTATTCATAGGTAAGTCCTTTCCTTTTTAATTATGACTAGACTATAGCACGCAGAATTAAAGCTCCTCCAATATTCTGCTTGACTGTACATGCATATATTTGTGTCGCTTTTTTATAATCAAACGCATAAAAAAGCTAACGTTATATTAAAATATAACGTTAGCTTAGCGTGTTAACAGTCAATCAATTATTACGAATCGCACGTTTAGACTGTTTAATCCAGACCGGTAGGCGTTCTTCAAGTGTTTGAAACCCATACTTTTCTGTTTCTTTAATTTCATCTAATACTGACTGCTTTTCTTTTTTTCGTTCATAATTCTTAAAGTAATCATTATCTTTAAGAGACAAATTTAGTTTTCCTTCATCATCAATTGATAAAATTTTTGCTTTAACGATTTGTCCTTCTGATAGAAATTTTTTTAAGTTGTGGACGTAATCATCCATAATTTCAGAAATATGGATAAGTCCTTCAGTATGGTCAGGGGTCTCAACAAAAGCGCCATACGGTTGAATTCCAGTCACACGCACTTTAATATGCTGACCTTCTTTATAGTGATTATTCAACTTGATAACCCCTTACTTCGATTTACTTAACATAATTATAATAGCATAAATCACAAACTTGGACTAACTATAAACCAATAAAAATCCACATTTTTTCAAAAATATAATAACCCTTTCGACAAATACTAAATTAACGTTCGCATTTAAGGTTATCGTTTTAAAAATTGCAATTGAATTGAAAGTTAAACCATAAAAAAACGAATCGACATCAACCGTCGATTCGAAAGATTTGTTCATAATCAATTATTATTTATCTTCTACATCAATAGATTCAATAACTACATCATGTACAGGTTTATCTTGTGCACCTACTTTAGTATTTGCAATATCTTCTAAAGTTGCTTCGCCTTCAATTAGTTGTCCGAACACAGTGTGTTTTTGATCTAACCAAGGCGTGCCACCATTATCCGCATATGCTTTGGCAATCGGTTCAGGCCAGCCACCATCTACTAATTGGTTAACCATAGATTCTGGAACTTCTTTCATTTGAACAACAAAGAATTGAGAACCATTTGTGTTTGGTCCTGCATTTGCCATTGAAAGCGCGCCATATAAGTTAAAAGCCTCTAAAGAGAATTCATCTTCAAAAGAACCTCCATAAATACTTTCACCACCCATACCAGTTGCTGTAGGGTCTCCTCCTTGAATCATGAAGTCATTAATAACACGGTGGAAAGTAATACCGTCATAATAACCATTTTTAGCGTGTGTCACAAAATTTTCAACAGTTTTCGGCGCGATATCTGGGAACAACTTAAATGTCATATCGCCTTTATTTGTATGCATAGCAACTTTAATTTCATTGTCTTGTATTTCTTTGTTTAGTTGTGGATAGTTAGTCATTTCAATTCTCCATTCATGTTATGATGATATAGATACATCTTAACACATTTGAAAGGAAGTAATATAGCATGTTATACCGATTCTCACATAAGACTGGCGCTTACGGCGTTACTATTAAAGAAGAGAATGACGACCAAGTTCTAGTTCAAGTTGAACAAGTGATTAAACATCCAAAACAAGGTGATTTACATAATCCAGGACAAACTGAAGGTGTCTTTTTCCATGAAAGACGTGCTCTAAGTCACTTTGAAAAACGTTATGCAACGCGTTCACAATTGCGTGAGTTTAATGTTGAAGAAATGACTTATGAAGCGTCACTTCAACAAGCTATTACAAAAATGGAAAATGATTTAAAACAACAAAATACTGAATTTGCAAAACAAGCCTTAAACAATCTTGAAAATTTAAAAAATGACTATTCAATTCAATATAAACAAAAATTTTTATAGGTCATTTGAACGTGTTTCTTCTTATTTAACAAGTTCTGAAAAATCACTACTCATATGAGTTTTCGGCGTTTTTCAGAACAATATGATTCATGTATAATATATTGCATAAATATTTTTTAAGGAGGATAACATAGTGAGTTTGTTACATATTGCGGTCATTTTACCGTTAATATTTGCACTCATTATTCCAATTCTATATCGATTCTTTAAAAAGATTCATTTAGGTTGGTTTGTATTACCTATTCCTGTTGTCTTATTTATCTATTTCTTATCTCTTATTTCGACTACTCAGTCAGGTAATACAGTAATAAAAACATTAAACTGGATGCCACATATAGGTATGAATTTTGATTTATATCTTGATGGCTTAAGCATTTTATTTAGTTTACTTATAACAGGTATAGGATCGTTAGTGGTTTTATATTCCATTGGTTACTTAAGTAAATCTGAACAACTTGGTAATTTTTATTGTTATTTATTACTATTTATGGGTGCAATGTTAGGCGTTGTCCTTTCAGACAATTTAATTATTTTATATCTATTTTGGGAATTGACTTCGTTTTCAAGTTTTTTACTTATCTCTTTCTGGAGAGAAAAAAAGGCATCTATTTATGGTGCACAAAAGTCATTAATCATTACCGTATTTGGTGGATTAAGTTTATTAGGGGGATTCATTTTAATTTCTCTAGCAGGTGATTCACTTAGCTTACACGAGCTAATTGCTAATGCATCTGAAATTCAACATAGTCCATTATTTATCTTCGCAATGGTACTTATTATGTTGGGTGCATTCACTAAATCTGCACAAGTTCCATTTTATATTTGGTTGCCTGACGCTATGGAAGCACCTACCCCAGTCAGTGCATATCTACACTCGGCAACAATGGTGAAAGCAGGATTATATTTAGTTGCTCGTGTTACACCGCTTTTTGCGATATCACAAGGATGGATTTGGACAATTACTTTAGTTGGTCTAATCACGCTTTTCTGGGCATCTTTAAATGCCACAAAACAACAAGATTTGAAAGGTATACTTGCCTTCTCAACAGTATCTCAACTTGGCATGATTATGTCGATGTTAGGTATTGGTGCCGTAAGTTATCATTTCGAGGGAAGTCAAAGCCAATTGTACATTGCTGGATTTACTGCAGCAGTGTTTCATCTAGTGAATCACGCCACATTTAAAGGTGCGTTATTCATGATTACAGGTGCTGTAGATCATGTTACAGGCACAAGAGATGTTAAAAAACTTGGTGGTTTACTAACGATTATGCCTATTTCATTTACAATTACTGTTATTACAGCATTAAGTATGGCAGGCATTCCACCGTTTAATGGCTTCCTTTCTAAAGAAAAATTTCTTGAAGCCATGATTGAGATTTCTCACGCTAATGTTTTCAGTTTAGATACATTAGGTATTGTTTTTCCTATTTTAGCTATTGTGGGTAGTATATTTACATTTGTTTATTCAATTAAATTTATTATGTATATTTTCTTTGGTAAACATCAACCGAATGCTTTACCTAAAAAAGCACATGAAGCTTCAATATTAATGTTATTATCTCCAATCATTTTAGCAGTACTCGTTGTTGTCTTTGGGTTATTCCCTGGATTATTAACGCAATCTATTGTAGAACCAGCGACAACTGCAATTAGTGGTATGAGTAATGTTAATGCGGAATTCCACTTATTCCATGGTATTACGCCTGCATTTATTTCAACATTAATTATTTGGATATTAGGTATTCTTTTATTACTAACATTTAGTTATTGGATCCGACTCTTACACGCTCAGCCAACACGTTTAACGTTAAATCATTGGTATGATTCTACTGGAAAATACTTGCCTAATTATTCAGCGAATATGACGAATAGTTATGTAAATGGTTATGTTAGAGATAGCTTAGTCATTATATTCGGTATGCTTATTGTCGTTACGATTGTGACGCTACTAAGCGTTCCTTTTGACTTTAATTTTAAAGATATAAATAATATTCATATTTATGAAATAGCGATTTTAATATTATTAATTATCGCAGCATTTATGGTTGTTATTGCTAAATCACGTTTATTTAGCGTTATCATGCTAGGTGTGGTCGGTTATTCAGTATCTGTGTTATTTGTATTTTTCAAAGCACCAGACCTTGCCTTAACACAGTTCGTAGTAGAATCGATTTCTACAGCGTTATTCTTATTATGTTTCTATCATTTACCTAATTTAAATCGTTATAATGAAACACGATCATTTAAATTAACGAACGCACTTATTTCAATTGGTGTCGGACTTGTTGTCATTATCTTAGGTTTAATTGCGTACGGAAACAGACATTTTACATCTATTGGAGAATACTATAAAGCACATGTTTATGATTTAGCTCACGGTAAGAACATGGTAAATGTCATACTTGTTGACTTCCGTGGTATGGATACTTTATTTGAATCATCTGTATTAGGTATTGCAGGTTTAGGTGTGTATACAATGATTAAGTTGCGTCGTAAACATCAATCAAGTGAGGTGAAAAGTGATGAACAGACAGAACAATAATTTAATGTTTCAATATGCCGCTGTTATTATCGCCTTTCTAATCGCCTTATTTGGGGTCACTTTATTCTTTGCAGGACATTATACACCTGGTGGTGGCTTCGTAGGTGGCCTACTATTATCATGTGCACTAACTATCATCGCAATTGCGTTTGATATTAAAACGATGGAAAAGGTATTCCCGTGGGATTTTAAAATTTTAATTGGAATTGGCTTATTATTCTGTGTTGGTACTCCATTAGCGAGTTGGTTCTATGGTGAAAACTTTTTCACACACACGGAATTTAATATACCGTTGCCCCTACTTCAACCTGTTCATATGAACACACCGATGTTCTTTGATTTCGGAGTTCTTTGCGCAGTAGTTGGAACGATTATGACAATTATTATAACGATTGGAGAGAGCGAATAGTGGAAATAATCATGATATTTGTATGTGGCATCCTCGCTTCAATTAGTGTCTATCTCGTTTTATCTAAAAGTTTGATACGAATTGTTATGGGGACAACTTTAATTACACATGCATCAAATTTATTTTTAATTACTATGGGTGGATTGAAACATGGCGAAATGCCAATCTATGAAAAAAATATTAGTCAATATGTCGATCCTATCCCCCATGCATTAATACTAACGGCAATCGTTATCGCGTTTGCGACAACTGCCTTTTTCTTAGTCTTAGCATTTAGAACATATAAAGAATTAGGTACTGACAACGTAGAAAGAATGAAAGGAGTGTTAGATGATGATTGAAAATAACTTAGTCGTCCTTTCATTAGTCGTACCTATCTTTACAGCAATTATATTGGTCTTTTTAGGACAACGTTATCGTGCGAAACGATATGTCACTTTAACTGGTCTAGTCCTGACACTAATTGTGGCAATAATCAATTTAAGAAATGTATATGTCGATGGTCCGCTTAAAGTAGAATTGGGTTCTTGGCCTGCACCTTATGGCATTATCTTTTTACTAGATAGTTTTAGTGCAATGTTGATTGTGACTAGTATCATTATCACCATTTTAATTACTGCATTTTCAAGTACCACAGCAGGAATAGATAGAGAACGTTATTATTATCACTTCTCTATCACATTTATGTTAGTAGGAATTATAGGTGCATTTACAACTGGAGATATATTTAACTTATTTGTATTTTTCGAAGTCTTCCTAATGTCATCTTACGCACTACTTGTACTAGGTGGCACTCAAATTCAATTACGTGAAACTGTCAAATACTTATTAGTTAATATAGTTACCTCAACATTCTTTGTAATTGCAGTAGCGATTTTATATTCCATCGTTGGTACGTTAAACATGGCAGATATTAGTGAAAAATTATCTACATTGTCTAACACACATGGCGGACTCTTAAGTATAGTCTTTATTTTATTTATCTTCGTGTTCGCAACTAAAGCTGGTGTTTTCCCTATGTACGTATGGTTGCCAGGTTCATATTATGCACCACCATTTGCAATCATTGCATTTTTTGGTGCCCTACTAACAAAAGTAGGCGTATATGCGATTTTAAGAACTTTGAGCTTGTTCTTCCACAACACAATGAGTTTCTCGCACTATACAATTTTATTCTTAGCGTTATTAACGATCATTTTTGGTTCAGTAGGTGCGATTGCATACGATGACACTAAAAAGATTATTATTTATAATATCATGATTGCTGTCGGAGTTATCTTAGTTGGCGTAGCAATGATGAATGAAGCAGGTATTATAGGTGCGATTTACTACACAATTCATGACATGTTAGTCAAAACTGCCCTATTTTTACTTATAGGTGTGATGTATCAAATTACGAAATCTACAAGTCTTAAAGACTTTGGCGGTTTAATTAAACACTACCCTGTACTAGGATGGACTTTCTTCATCGCAGCACTAAGTCTCGCTGGTATACCGCCTCTAAGTGGTTTTTATGGTAAATATTACATTGTACAAGCAACCTTTGAAAAAGGGTTTTATGTAAGTGGTATTATCGTTTTACTTTCAAGTTTAGTTGTACTATATTCAGTCATTCATATTTTCTTAAAAGGCTTTTTCGGGAAACCTAAAGGTTATGAGCCTACTCAAAGTGTTAACGTTAAACACGCAACTACTATTTCAATAATTGCTGTCGTCATCACAGTCGTATTTGGATTATCTGCTGATTTATTATATCCATTAATTTCTGAGGCGGCTCAATCGTTTTACGATCCTAGCATCTATATTGAGAGTGTCTTAGGAGGTAGATCATAATGGCTATTCAAATTATTTTAAACTTTATCTTAGCTTTTATTTGGATTTTCTTAAGTGGTAGCTATACATTAAATAACCTCTTACTCGGTTTCATACTAGGACTCGGGTTTGTATATTTATTTAGTAGAATATTACCAGGAAGATTTTATTTCATAAAAATTTATAAGATATTAAAATTAGCGGTTGTATTTTTTGTAGAATTATTAAAAGCTAATATCGACGTCTTAAAAATTGTTCTACAACCTAAACTTAAGAATGAACCAGGATTCTTCGTATATCACACTGACTTAAAAACTGATTGGCAAATCGTTTTATTATCTAATTTAATAACATTGACGCCTGGAACAGTCGTATTAGGTATAAGTGATGATAGAAAAAAAATATATATTCACTCTATAGATTTTAGTACTAAAGAAGAAGAAGTTGAAGGTATAAAATCTTCATTAGAGAGAGTAGTTAGAGAGGTGGGCGAAGACTAATGTTAAAAATCATCATGATTATTGCTTTAATTGTTGTTGCAATATCAATGTTAGCGATGTTTGTTCGTATCATCAAAGGTCCCACATTAGCCGATAGAATTTTAGCACTTGATGCAATCGGTTTACAACTAATGGCGTGTATCGCCTTATATAGTATATTCATAGGTTCAGAATATTTACTCGTAGCTATTTTATTAATTGGTATTTTAGCCTTTTTAGGAACAGCCGTCTTCTCAAAATATATGGATAAAGGTAAGGTGATTGAACGTGATAACGAACATCATCATTAGTTTAGCTGTTATCTTTGTCATTTTAGGAGCTATTATAAGTGCCGTTACTGCTATTGGTATTATAAGATTAAAAGATATTTATTCGCGTGGTCATGCTGCAGGCAAATCAGCAACTTTAGGTGCTATTTTCCTATTGTTTGGCACATTCTTATACTTTATCGCTACAGATGGATATATTAATATGCAGTTAATCTTTGGTATTCTTTTTATTCTTATAACTGGCCCACTTTCAAGTCATTTAATAATGAGAGCAGCTTATAATAATAAAACACCTTATACTAAAGATACGAAGATCGATGAATTAAAAAATGAATTTAAAGATAAGATGATTTAACTAATACAGCAACTTACTAAATTGAAAAAGTTCTTATAGCAAACTTTATATAGCTCAAGTCACAATTGCGGGTGGAGACAGAATTCAAAATGATTTCTGTCCCCGCCCTTTTTTTATTGTCTAGTCTACATATTTATGATAATATAAATCGTAATTATTACGTTTTAAAAAAGAAAGAAGTGTTATTATGCATTGGACAATTATCGGTGGCGGTTTACAAGGTACAACAATTGCGATTCAACTAAGAGAATTAGGGCTATCTAGAGATAAATTAACAATTATAGACCCTTATGCCACACTATGTGAACAATTCAATGATTTTTCTCATCGTATCAGCATGCCCTATTTGCGTTCACCAATTGTACATCACATCCACCCTAACCCATTCCATTTAAAACAATTCGCTAAAGTTCAACAATATGCGCACGGTACATATGGTCAATACCAACGTCCACAAACAGATATGTTTATGCATCATGTTCACGAACAAGTTCATCATTATGATTTAAACGAAAATCATATTCAAGGCTATGTAGAAGCATTAGCGAAGAAAGATGGTCAATGGCAAATACAATTAAATGATAATCAAGTCATACACACGGATTGCGTTATATTAGCAAATGGATGTACGCATAAACCCTATATTCCTAATGTTTATAAAGATGCTGATGATGTGTGCCACATTTTCGATAAATCATTTAATACAACTATGTATGGACATAGTTCTCACGTTATAGGAAGTGGTATTTCTGCTGCCCATTTAACTTTAAAACTTATAAATCAATCTCATGATAAAGTTATTCATTTATGGATGAATAAAGACATTGATATCCAACATTTCGATGCAGATCCAGGTTGGTTAGGTCCTAAAAATATGAATCACTTTTTAAATATTGAATCTTCTTTAGAACGGCAGTCTATCATTCAACACGAAAGACATAAAGGTTCAATGCCTAGAGAGTTATATTTACGACTTAAGAAACATATTCAATCTGGACGACTTATAATTCATAAAGAGAATATTTTATCAGTTGACCAACATCAAATTCATACAGAACAAGCGGCTATCCCTTATGATTTCATTTTATTAGCAACCGGTTTTGAACCAACACTATTAAAACAGCCTATGATTCAATCATTAATTAAAAATGAAGATGCTCCATTAACACGCTGTGGATTACCTTCCATTAGTTCTGAATTAGAGTGGTTACCTCAATTGTTTGTGTCAGGTGGTTTAGCAGATTTAGAACTGGGTCCTTTTGCTAGAAATATCATGGGTGGAAGAGAAGCCGCTCAAAGAATTAAACAGGCTTATAAACGTTTATCGGCTCAACCTATCCAAAAACATGCTTAATTTCATTAGAAGTAATTGTCAACGTAACAACTATAAACTATTTTTAAATACGATCTCTTGTATATTTCTTATAAAAAAGCAGGCGTAGGATAGAATTCTTTATGAATTCACCGTCCCACGTCTGCGTTTTTTCTTAAACAAATACTTTTATAAGTAGGATATTTAAAACAATGCTTAATCGAACTAAAGCAGCGTTTGGTATTTTATTGCTTTAAAAGTTTAATTCCAATTGTTCCTCTCATAACACTTATCAATTGGCCTTGTTCACTTTTTATTTCTATATTCCAAACTTGAGTTGTGCTTCCTTTATGAATAATCGTTGCTGTAGCAATAACACGACCTTCTTTAACCGAATGAATATGGTTAGCATTCATTTCTAAACCTAGTGGTATGAACGATTTCGTATCGATTAGATTAGCAGCGCCTAATGAACACGCTGTTTCACCTAAAGCAATTGTTGCACCACCATGCAAATAACCGAATGGTTGTTTAACTTTATCAGTAACAGGCATTGAAATTACTACTTTACCCTCTGATGTTTCTTCAATCTGCATTTCGAAAGTTTCCAATAAGTTAGTCATTTAATTGTTCACCTCATTACACCTATAATATCATAGCTGCAATCGTACCAAATACCATTAAAGGTATATTATAGAATAAGAAATTCGGGATACATGTATCGCGAATATGATCATGCTGTCCATCCACATCTAACCCAGCTGTTGGCCCTAGCGTAGAATCACTTGCAGGAGATCCTGAATCACCTAAAGCACTCGCAGTTCCTACTAAAGCGATTAGAGCCATAGTACTTAAGCCGAGTGAAGCACCAAGTGGAATAAATAATGTTGCAATTATAGGAATCGTTGCAAATGATGAACCAATTCCTAAAGTTACAATTAAACCAATAATGTACATGATGACAATACTTAATAACTTGTGACCATTTGAAATGTCAGTCAAACTTGATACTAATTTTTCGATATCTCCTGTTGCATTCATGACACCTGCGAAACCATTAGCTGAAAGAATAACAACACCTATAAATGACATGATTTTAATACCTTCAACAAATTGACTATCCAATTCTCTCCATTTGTAAACACCCGAAATAAAGAATACGAGTACACCTGCTAATGCACCAAAAATCATTGAATCAGTAAAAGTTTGAACTAAGAATGTAGCTAATATAGCGACTATTGTAACTACGAGTACATACGGTTTAATTTCATTAATTGTATTCTCATCTTCTACATAAGTTTCTGTTTTATATTCTCGTGGTTTACGATAATAAAACATACCCAAGATTAAACCAACTATATAACCAAGTGAAGGAATCAACATGCCTTTCCAAATCATATTAAATTCGATAGGGTGATGTGCTTTTTGGAAACCGCTTTGAATAATTTGGTGGAAAATCTGTCCAAAGCCATATGGTAATAAGACATAAGGCCAACACAAACCAAAGCCGATGACTAGAGAAATAAGTCTTCTATCAATTTTTAAATCATTAAACAGACTTAATAGTGGCGGTATAACTATTGGAATGAAAGCAATGTGAACCGGTATAAGGTTCTGACTCATTATACTCATCGCGAGTAAAGCTATGATAATAATGATTTTTACTTTTATTCTTGATAGTCTGCTATTTTCAGAGTGAATTGCGCGGATTATCTTAGTTACAAGATAATCTGTAATACCACTATATGAAATCAATGCTGCAAATCCACCCAATAATGCATAGCTTAGCGCTACCTCGGAACCGTCTACAATATTTTTTCCAAATACACTGATTACCTTTTCAACACTCATTCCAGAAATGAGACCGCCTACTAATGCACTAATGAACAGACTAATAACTACATTTAGTCTACATAAGCATAAAACAATCATTAATAATACGGCTATTACAACTGCATTAAACATAACAACACATCCTTTATCTCTCTACCGAACTAAAGTATTTAATATGTTCCTTATCATACCAAGTAGCTGGTACGTTGTCAATGTAGAATTACATTCTAAGTTAATAAGATTATTCATATTAAATAAGGAGTAGAAACACGCAATAGCACATGTTTCTACTCCTTAACCAAATGATTTCTACTTTTCTATTTATCTTAACCAATTTAATACAGTAGTAATCATACTGCCAGTTGGGCCTTTTGGACCTTTATAGCTAGTCTTGTTAGTTGTCGCAGGACCAGCAATATCGAAATGGATATGTGGTGTAGATCCACTAAAATGAGTAATAAATGTGGCTGCAAAGAGTGCTTTTCCATGACCGTTTGTATGATTGACTAAATCTGCAACGTCAGATTGACGTATTAATCGTTGCTCAGTTTGAGTCATAGGTAATTCAAAAGCATATTCATCCATTTCTTTAGCACTAACTCGTATTTCCTCAATCTCTTTATCTGCATTAGAGTTAAATAAAGCTGCTTTATCTTCACCTAGTGCTGCAACTGCAGCTCCTGTTAATGTAGCGAAATCTAAAATAATCTTAGGTTGAAATTGATTAGCATAGAATACAGCATCTCCTAGTACTAAACGCCCTTCCGCATCACTATTTAACATTTCAACTGTTTCACCACTCAATGCCGTCAATACATCATCAGGTTTCATTGCATTACTACTTATCATATTTTCAGCAGAAGCAATAACTCCTACAATATTGATAGGAATTTGCAAGCGTGATATCGCATCAATCATTCCAACTACATTAGCTGCGCCACACATATCAAATTTCATAGTCTGCATACCTATCTTCGATTTAATGCTATAGCCACCTGAATCATATGTAATACCTTTTCCTACTAATGCAATTGGTGCGTCTTCACTGTCACCACCATTATATGTCATAGTTATTACAACTGGAGGATTCTCCGACCCTTTACCAACAGCATGAATAAGTCCGAATCCTTCATCTAATAATTGTTTTCCATCTTTAATATCAACTTTTACTGATGTTTCATCAAAGTGTTGCGTAACCTGTTCAGCAAAATAATTAGGCGTTAGTATATTAGGTGGCATATTGCTATAGTCACGTGCAACATTAACCGATTGTCCGATTATAGCACCATTGATAAAATATCGATGTAAGTCCTCTTTATTCGTACTTATGTTTAACTCTAATTGATAGGGTGCAGATTTATCAGATTTATAGTTGTCAAAACTGTAAACTGCCTGTTCACTTTGTAGTCCCATAACCTCTGCGACTTTGGTTTGCTCTATTTTCTTTGAAATCAATGTATCGAATAATACATCTGCTTCAGTTACACGTTCTTCTTTTAAAAATTGAAATAAATTGCCGAAAGCTCTCAATAGCGTACCATAATCAAGCGTCTTTAAATTTCCTAATCCAACAGTAATAAGTCGTTTTGATGAGTCTTTTAAAGGTAACAAAGTTGAAGATATTTTACCTAATTGACTGCTAATTAAATGATGATGACGGTATGTATCAATTTGTTTTGTTATATCTTCATTATTGTAATTAATATAACCAAGTTGATTGATGTGATCAGGCAACCCTATAATAAATACTTCTGAATTTAAAACTGTATTACTTATATTGAAATTAACCATAACCTCTACACTTCCTTTTTATATCATATAAAAGAAGGAGTGGAACAGAATTCACAATGAATTCGTTATTCCACCCCCATAAGGATGACTAGAAATGAGAAAAGCTTGATTTATACGCTTTTTCAGTTCAGTCAGCTACTGCGAATTGGCATTGTAGCTTTAAATTAGTATTTATTTTCAAAATCATATTAGATAATTTATATGAGAAACTTAGAATTTACCTTTTTTGAATGCTAAGCCTACGCCACCGATTTTGAATACTGCACGAGTATCGATAACTTTTTTCATGAATGCAGCTTTTTTACCAGTAATGTCTCTACCGTATACGATACCAACACCATCATGTGCACCTAATGAACATACAGTACCACGATCAACATATTCAAAGTCTGTAGCTGCTTGACCGTTTAAGATGTTTTTAATGCTTTTCGCAACGTGTTCACCTTGTTGCATTGCAATTTGTGCTGTAGTTGGTAATGGACGTTCTTCACCAGCTGGGATGAATGCTGAAACGTCACCAATAACAAAGATATCATCATGACCTTCAATAGTTAAATCTTGTTTAGTCACGATACGACCACGTTTAACACCTTCAAATGATTCTTCCATTAATTTACTACCACGAACACCAGCAGCCCAGATTGCTGTACCAGCTTCTAATTGTTGTTCTTGATCATTAATTTTAACTACGAAACCTTTTTCGTTACAAGCAACGATTGGTGTAGCAATTTTGAATTCAACACCACGGTCTTCTAGGTAGTTAACTGCGTAATTAACTAATTCATCAGAGAACATTGGTAACATTTTTGGCGCAGCTTCAACACAAGTTACTCTAACTTTGTTTTGATTAACACCGTATTTATTACATAATTCAGGAATTCTTTCAGTTAATTCACCTAAGAATTCGATACCTGTAAAGCCTGCACCACCAACTAAGATAGCTAAGTCTTTATCATCTTTTTCTTTAGAAGCTGCGTAGTTTGCAAATTTATCTTCAATGTGACGAGATAATTTACGTGCAGTTTCAATATTTTCAATTTGGAATGCATAGTCTTTCATACCATTAATTCCAAATGTTTCACTTTCGAAACCTAATGCTACTACTAAAATGTCGTAATCATAGATACCGTGATTAGTTTCTACTTTTTTAGCGTTACGGTCGATTTTAGTTACTTCTGCATTGATAAATTTAACTTTATCTTCTTTAATTACACTTTCAATTGGGTAAATTAAATCTTCATAGTTTAATGTACCAGCTGAAGCTTCATGTAACCAAGTTGCTTCGTAGTGATATTTATTTTTGTTAATTAATGTAATATCCGCTTCGTCAGCAGAAAGTTCTTTTTGTAATTTAGTTACTGTTTGTAAACCAGCATAACCTGCGCCTAAAACAAGTACTTTTTTACGATCTTGTGCCATTTCATTCACCTAAGCTTTCATAATTATTTTCTTAAATGTAGAAAAAGGCTACAAATTTCAGAACATAACAAAGTTCAGATGTAACAATATATTTTACCTTAATATATGTTTATCTGATTCATTTAAAAGACTTTGCACTTAACCTATTGTTCATCCCCATTTATAGTCTTAGTCAACACTTTCTTTTTCAGTTCGATTTTATGAACTTTAGTTCACAAAAAAGACAAAGTTCAATCCATCTTCAATTTTATAGCTTTTATAGTTCATTTTCAAGCAACAACAAGACTATTATTAAAATAATCATATTATCCTGAAGATTACTGTCTTACTGCATTACTCTTTGTCATATACTACTTAAAATTATATTAGCATTCCTCAGGGTTCCCAGCTACTTTAGCAGTTCTAAATGAACTACCACAACCACATGAAGCGATTGCGTTAGGGTTATCAATTTGGAATCCTCCACCCATTAAAGATTGTTTGAAATCAATTGTCGTACCATTTAATACAGGCACATCATATTTGTCTACTAGTACTTTTAATCCATAAAATTCAAGTACTTCATCATTTTCTCCTGGTTGTTCTTCAGCTGACATACCATATGTTAGACCTGTACAGCCACCACCGTTTACTTTAATCTTTAAATATCCACCTTCCATGTCATTACTTTTCAACATATCTTTTACTTCATAAGCTGCTGCTTCAGTTAATGTTACAGTTGACATAAACCATTCCTCCTATAATAAGTTAGTAAAGTCATTCTCTTCTATATGTTTATAAATATTTTTTAATAACTCATCTGGTGTATCACCTTCAACAGTATCACCATCTACCAATGCATACAACCCACATGAACATACGCCACAATTATTTAAACATCCGTATTCCAATACATCCACATCAGGATCATTCTCAAGTTTATCGTAAACGTAGTCTCCGCCTTTTGCCATATTTGAAATGCAAAATTCGACTAATGGAAACATACTTCACCTTCTTCTTCATTTTTTAATTACATTATTATAACAAATCTTAACTTGGACTGCATTGTCCTCGCTCATCATTTTATATTATTTAGAACAACAATACACACATATCTCTTCAGCTTAGTTTCCCTACCACACATTTCATTGTAGTCGTTTTGAAAAAAAGATATAATAATCATATACATATATCACACACTTTATTGTTAGGGGCAATAAATGTGATTGATCAATTACTATACTTGTTTGAAGTTTTAAAATAAAAGTTTAGGTAATTTACAAAAGTTTGCTTAATTCAAAGGGTATTAGTCAAAATTATTTCGGAATAACAAATTTTTATAAAGGGGTATAACAGATGAAAAATTTAGTATTACTTGGTGGCGGCTATGGTAATATGCGTATCATGTCGCGTATCTTACCTGATGCATTACCAGAAAATTATACTTTAACGTTAATTGATCGTATGCCATTCCATGGCTTGAAACCAGAATTTTATGCTTTAGCTGCGGGTACTAAGTCTGATAGTGATGTTCGTATGAATTTTCCTGATTCAGAACGCGTTAATACAATTTATGGAGAAATTAATGATATTGATTTAGATGCTCAAATCGTATCTGTTGGTAATACAAAAGTAGATTATGATGAATTAGTTATTGGCTTAGGTTGTGAAGATAAATATCATAATGTTCCTGGTGCTGAGGAATACACGCATAGTATTCAAACACTCTCCAAGGCACGCGAAACATTTCATAGTATTAGTGAATTACCTAGTGGCGCTAGTGTAGGTATTGTTGGTGCTGGTTTAAGCGGCATCGAGTTAGCAAGTGAGCTTCGTGAAAGTCGTGAAGATTTAGAAGTCATACTATATGACCGTGGTGAGCGAATTTTAAGGAATTTCCCTGAAAAGTTAAGTAATTATATCGCTAAATGGTTCCGTGAAAACAATGTTAAAGTAGTGCCTAATTCTTTAATTGATAAAGTGGAACCAGGAAAAATTTATAATAGTGGTACACCAGAAAATGTTGATTTAGTTGTCTGGACTGCTGGAATTCAACCGGTTGAAGTTGTAAGACATTTACCGATTGATATCAATCGAAGTGGACGTGTCATCATCAATCAATATCATCAAGTGCCAACATACCTTAATGTATTTATAGTTGGAGATTGTGCTGATTTACCTCATGCACCAAGTGCACAATTAGCTGAAGTTCAAGGTGATCAAATCGCTGATGTACTTAAGAAACAGTGGAATAATGAACCATTACCAGATAAAATGCCTGAATTAAAAGTACAAGGTTTCCTTGGTTCTCTCGGCGAGAAAAAAGGCTTTGCCTATATCATGGACCGTACAGTTACCGGACGTCTTGCACATATACTTAAATCGGGCGTCCTATGGTTATATAAATATCATAACGGTTAGTATTAAAATAAGGGGTAGAATAGAATTCATGATGAATTCTATTCAACCCCCGACCTTTTTTCTCAAGAATTATACTTTAAATTAATTTGCAAAATGTTTATCTACAAAGTTTGTAATTTGCTTTGTTTGAATGTAACCATCTGCTACATACTCATCATTCATTGTAATTAAAGGATAAAATAATTCATCTTCCTCAATTTGTTCAATATACTGTTGGTCATGATCACTTAGATTATCTGTTTGATTTTGAAAATCAATGTATGTGTATTCAAATTGAATGTCTGGATACTTTCTTTCTAATAAAGGCTTAATCCATTCAAATGTATTAATAGATGTTGGTGCATTAACGCAACTTGCACATACGACATCAGCGCCATATACTACCACGCTTACTTTAGTCATACTCAAATCCCCCGTTTTGTTTTATAGATTTTTCTTTCTTTATCTATTATAATAAATAAATAATGAATTTATGAAGTAATTTACTTGAAAGGAGACATATCTCATGCCTACTGAGAATGCAACAATGTTTGATCAAGTAGCTGAAGTCATTGAACGTTTACGTCCATTTTTATTACGTGATGGTGGAGACTGTACATTAGTAGATGTAGAAGATGGTATCGTGAAATTACAATTACACGGAGCTTGTGGTACTTGTCCTAGCTCAACAATCACATTAAAAGCCGGCATTGAACGTGCGTTACACGAAGAAGTTCCAGGCGTTATTGAAGTTGAACAAGTATTCTAAGCGTCTAACATATATGATATATATTTAATAAAGCACCAACGCGTAGAGTTCTTAAACTCTACGCGTTGGTGCTTTTGTTAATTATTGGTGTTCATGTTGTTTGTTATGATCTTTGTTATGCTCGTTTTTGTCATCCTTCATATGTTGAACAATATGTTGGTTCATGTGAGCCCAACCTTTCCAACCTACGTGAACGACATCACTAAGAACATATTTCTCATAATCTTTATCTGACATATCATACACCTTACCACCATGTGCTACTACAGTTTGATGTATTTTCTTATAGACTGGTTCTCTTGTTGAGCGTTCAATACCTAAGTGGTCATACCATTTACCATTCACCGGTAAAATAACATATTGTACGTCTGCACTTGCATTATGCATTGTATCCACTAACAATGATAAATCATTAAATTCTGGAGAGTTCATTTTAAACTCATATTTACGATGATTCATTGGCTTTTTATGTATAAGTTTTTCCCAATATTCATTACGTATTCCATAATTATTTGATGATGAGCGTTTCTCACCTAACGTCACAGCTTTATCTTGCATTTCTTGCCATGATACATTTGGCTCAGTCACAGGTTTCACATGTGATAATGGCGACTTATCTAATGAGAAGTAAGTTTTAATCGCTTCAATTTTTAATAACTGATTCTCTTTAAAACGAGAAACATAGTTACCATCTACTTCACCGTGATTATTTACGACGTCTTTCAAGAATTCTTTATTCGACGCACTTTTAAAGTGTAATAAGCGTTTGGCGTATCTCTCTTTTAATTCTGAAGGCATATCTTTTTGTTGAAATAACTGATTAATTTGATTTGGTGTTGTACGTGCTGCAAAATCACGATCATTAACACCATGTGTACTAAACCATTGTGGTGAAATAATAAATGTCATCTTTTTCCCTTTTAGTTGATCATATTGACCAGCTAATTCAATTGCATTGATTAAATCTGTATTACCACCCGTACCAATTAGAAAAATTGGTTTAGTATTTTTTCTATGATTTAACGCAAGCGCAGGGTTAAATGGATCTAACTTGTTAAGTTCACTTGACCCATATATTGGATAATATTTATCACTACTAAATAGTTTATTTTGAATGAGCGTACCTTTAAGAACTTGATCGGTTAAAGATATTCTATTATTAGCGACAGCCTTGTTTGTAACTAATCCAGTAAACCAGCTAGCAGGCATTAATACGAAGGCTAAAAATAAAATGCCGCTAATAATAATTGGTAAAAATGGTTTTAATTTCATCGTAATTCTTCTAATGCTTCAACAATTTTGTTTGGAGTTGCCCACTCATCACGATCGAAATCCATGATAGATACTTCAATGCCTAATCTGTTTTGAATCTCAAGTAATAAACCTACCGTTTGGAATGAATCAATAATACCCTCTTCGAATATTTCGACATCAGGGTTCTCTTTTACAACATCATTTTCTGCCACATCAGCTAATAAATCTAATACTTGTTCTTTAAATTCCATAATTTATGACTCCTTTTAAATTAATTTTCCTGAAAAGATTAAAAATCCAAATGCTACAAAATGGAAAGTAATGATAATACTCAACGCTTTAGTAAAACCATTTTGCCAACGTGGTGGATGTTTCTTTCTCCAACGTTCATAGTAACCATAACCAATAAACATTAGTCCATGGTAAATACCATAAACGATATAGAATAACTCTAAACCATGCCACACACCCATGATAAAGAAGTTTAAGAAGAATGCGAAATTAGACATCGCAAATTGACTTTTAAATGTTTTTTTACGTGACATATAGAATAATGTACGCATATAAATACAATCTCTAAACCAGAATGATAATGACATATGCCATCTATTCCAGAAATCTTTAATATTTTTTGCTTTGAAAGGTTGCTTGAAGTTAGGCGGTGTATTAATACCATATAAATAACTTACTGCTACAGCAAACAAGCTATATCCAGCGAAATCAAAGAATAAATAGAAGCTGTAAGCATACATATATAGCCATTTATGCATAAATCCGTCTAGATTCATTAATAATGGAAGAATGGCATAAACATTGATTAAATAAGCGATAATATACTTGTACAAGAATCCTAGCATAATCATATGTATCGCTTTGGCAACCATCTCCCTATATTGTTCACTTGTAGGAACCTTTTTATCGTCTTTAACAAAACGTTTATAGCGATCAATTGGCCCTGAAGACACCGTTGGGAAGAAAGAAATGAATTGGAATAATTTCCCAACTTTGATCTCTTTAATAGATCCATCTCGAATCTCCATAATTAATTGCACACTTTTAAACGTTACATAAGAAATACCTAGGAAACCTACAAATTCTATAAGCTTGTGTTCATGGAAATGAATTTGTTGACCACCTAACCATGAGCTTTGTAATACTTTAACTATCGCTAATGGCAAAATGGATAAAATCATAACAATGACAAATTTGCTAAATGTATTACTCTTCTGTCTTGATTTATAATATCCCATGATTAATAACACTTGCCATATGAGATAAATTACAAAACTAATGAGTTGAATACTTAAATATTTATTACCGAATAAATTATGTTTATCTGATGAAAAGATGACGACAATCATAATTGCAGTACTTAAACCGTTATAAATATAGCTTCGCTTACCTAAAAATCCGAGTATGATGACTGGTAAAAGTACTATAATTGCAACTAAGAAGAAGGTAAACGTGCCATATGGAATCATGCGTTAATATCCTCTGCGACTTGTTTACGATCAAGCTTTCCGTTTGACGTTAATGGTAACTGTTTCATCCAAACAAATTTTCTCGGAATCATATATTCAGGTAAGCGAGATTTTAGTTCAGATTTAATTTGTCTTGTCATTTCTAAATCATCTCTAACTTCTTCAGTCGGAACGACAGCACCGATTAAATGTATTACTTTATTATTTTTATATACTGGAACGACAACAGTTTCTCTAACAAACTCTGATTGTCTAAGTTGCGTTTCAATTTCTTCCAATTCCATTCGGTAACCGTTAAGTTTAATTTGGAAATCAATTCTTCCTTGAATGAACCATTGTCCATCTTTCTCGATGGCTTTATCACCCGTATGATATATACGAAGTCCATCTTCAAAGTTAAATACCGCATCGGTTTTTTCTTTGTTATCTAAATACCCAAGACTAACACTATTACCTTTAATAACAAGTTCACCTTCGTCTGTTGTAAACAATGATGTGTTAGGTCTTGAAACACCAACAGGTAGCGGGTTATAAGCTTCAATTACTTCAGGTGTCAATTTAATACCTGTAACAGCTACTGTCGCTTCCGTAGGTCCATACGTGTTATAAACCACTGCACTTGGATATCTATCTAAAAGTGCTTTCGCAGTTCTATGAGGTAAGATTTCTCCACAGAAGAAGAAATGATTCAAGCTTGGGTAACTTGATTCGTTAAGGTTAGGTAATAGCAAGCACATTTCCATAAATGATGGTGTAGATACCCATGCATTGATTGGTGTATTAACTAACATTTCATTGAGTAATTTAGGTTTATTGATCATTTCTTTATCTACTAAATTAAGTGTGCCACCTGATGTTAAACAAGGATAAATTGCCATGACTGATAAATCGAACGAGAATGGTGCTTGATTTAACCACTCTTGTGAACCTTCTGATTCATTAAGTGATACCATCCATTCTGCAAATTCTATTAAACTTGCATATTCGATCTGAACACCTTTAGGCTCACCTGTTGAACCAGATGTAAAAATAGTATATACAACATCCGTTAATCCCATTTGACTGTCAAATAGTGTTGGATTATCAGAATCTTGGATACTTTGAATTGTAAGTTCTTGTATATTGGAATGATTTAATTGTGTATCTGATGTGTTAAATATAATGTCCGGTTGTACTTTATTTATAATCATATTCACACGTTCACTTGGTACTGAAGTGTCAATAGGTACATAGCCACAACCTGCTTTGATAGCACCTATCATTCCTACTAACATGTAAGGTGACATATGTCCATAAACGATTAACGGCTTATGATTATCTTGTAATAGATGCGCTAATTTACTAGATTCATCCATTAATTGTTGATATGTTAATTCTTCATCTTTATGTCTAACTGCTACACGTTCAGGATTACTTTGACCGAAGTCATTTATTAAATTTATGATATCTGTCATAATTAGACTCCTTATTAAAATTCATTGTAAATGAAATTATTATGTGTATCGCCGGAACCATAAATTAGGTACAGCGCAATAAATATCGCTAAATATAAAAGTGTTAATAAATAAGGTTTAGCTTTCTCATAATATTGCATCATCTTATGATTATTCTCTTTCAATGCACTATTGCACCTCACTATCATTTCAAATATCGGAGTGAAGTATTAGTCTTACTCCTGAGTTAAAACCGAATTCCCGAAAACAAAACAAAATTCATTAAATATAATTTTTATATATTATACATTCATCTTATTATAATTAAAATTTGATTTTAAGGCAAATTAAATTTTCCACTTCAAACTATTGTGCTAATGATACTAAATTAACACTTAAAAAAATTAATAAGATTTTATGCGTTAATGTTACTATCAACAACACTGCATTAGTGGCAATGATGAATTCAAATGACAATAATTATATTAGTACCAAATAGTTAGCTTAACAATTACATACGGTATAACAAAACTGTTAGTTATAATAAAAGAACCTCTATCGTTCATGGTTAAATCTTTACCTAAACGTTAGAAGTTCTTTAAAATTTATTTATTAGTAATAGGAGTCAACGGTTTTTCACCTTTTAATATCGCAACAATGTTATCAACACATAATTGAATCATTCGATCTCTAGTTGCTACAGAAGCACTACCTATATGCGGTAATATGACTGCTTTCTCCATTTTCAAGAGAGGGTGATCAAGTTTAATAGGTTCCTCACGTAAGACGTCTAAACCACATCCACCAATTTCATGATTGTTCAATGCATCAATTAGAGCATCCTCGTCTACAATAGCACCGCGACCGATATTAATAAAGATTGCATCGTTTTTCATTTTAGAAAATGCATCTTTATTAAACTTATTCTCAGTTTCAGGCGTCAATGGCGCAGTACAAACGACAAAATCACTCTCTTCTAATAATGTATCAAAGGATACATAACTTGCATTAAGTTCTGATTCTGCATCTTCATGTCTTGAACGATTATGATACAAGATAGTTGTATTAAATCCTTGAAGTCGACGAGCAAAGCTCTTTCCAATATCACCCATACCATAAATACCTACAGTTGAACCATGAACATCTTTACCTGACAATAAGTATGGTCCCCAACTTTTCCATTGGCCATCTTGTACATATTTTTCCGCTTCAACAATACGTCGTGCCACAGTTAACATTAACGTAAATCCTAATTCGGCTGTTGTTTCCGTAAGTACTTGAGGTGTATTAGTAACGACAATTTCTTTGTCTTCAGCTAACTTAACATCAATGTTGTCAAAACCAACTGCCATATTTGCGATTACCTTTACATGTTTAGCATGTTCAAGACATGTGGCATCAATCTTTTCACTTAATGTGATGAAACATGCATCAACATCTTCTAATTCTTTCAAAAATTGCTCTCTAGGCATAGGTTCAAATGCTTCTTTCCACATTTTAACGTCGCCGAACTGTTCCAATTGCTCTATGAAACGATCTGGAATTTGACGTGTGACTAGAATTTTAACCATGTCATGCCACCCCTCTTTTATTTTTGGGCATTTCTTTCTAATTCTGAAATTGCTACATTTAAGTCTTTAAATGAATATGTAGGTTGTTGGTCTTTTTCTTTTAGTTCTTCATAAGTCGTTACACCAGTTTGTACATGAATTGTGTCAACACCAACATTAATACCAGACATGATATCGGTATCATACAAATCGCCAACCATTGCTACGTCTGATTTATCTAATTTCAAGATGTCTAAAGCAATATCCATAATGACTGGCTCCGGTTTACCAATAAATTGTGGTGCTTGACCTGTAGATACACTAACTACACTTGTAATCGCACCATTACCTGGTAAGAAACCACGTTCTTTAGGAATCGATACATCAGGGTTCGTTGAAATAAATCTTGCACCCTTACGTACTGCAAGCGTTGCCACAGCTAATTTTTCGTAAGTAACGTTTTCATCTAAACCAATCGCAACATAATCAACGTTTTCATCATCTTTTACAGTTAATCCAGCTTCAGTTAAAGCTGTGCGTAAGCCACTGCCGCCAAGCATGTATACCGTAGCATCACTTTTCTCATCTGCAATATAATTTGCTGTTGCTAAGGCAGACGTTACAACTTCCTCAGGCTTCGCATCAATATTCATTTCTTTTAATTTTTGCGTTACCTCTTCAGGCGTCTTTGTAGAGTTGTTTGTAACATATAAATGCGGGATTTGATGATTGTTTAAGTAGTCAATAAATTGTGCTGCACCATCGATTTCATCTGTACCTATATACATAGTTCCATCTAAGTCAATTAAATATCCTTTATAATTTTTCATTACTTGTTATCTCCTTTTCCAAAAGCGGTAACTGGAACATTCTCTTTCTCAAGGAACTGAGTTACCTCTTGAATAAACTGTTCATAATAAGGCAAAGCCTCGTCAAATAATGGCTGAATCTTACTATTATCAAGTTCTGTATAATGGTGTGCGAACTGCTTTCTAATGTCAACTGTTTCATTAACATATCGTTGAGTAGATTTCGAAATAACACCTTCTAGTTCAAGAATATCGATGACATCTTTATAATTTCCTGGATCCCTCAAGATAAAACCATCAATAATCATATTACCTATATCCACAGATGATTCAATTAACATTTGTGCGATACGTTCAAATGCATAATGATTTCCTTTATTCGATTCATAATCTTTAATTAATTGATTTAAGTAAGTTAATTTTAAAATAAGCTGATCTTTATCTACAAAATACATATCCTTCACCTCTTAATATGTCTATCATATCACAGTTTTGCATAGGTCTTCATTTGTCGTTATACTTAATTAAAAATACAAGATAAAAGGAGTTCTACTCTTATGATAGATATGTACTTATATGATGATGAAGAACAAAGCCAAGTACAGTTTGTAGGCTTTGTAGGTGAACATAGCCGTTATGATTTAATGCTCGTTCAAACAGATCGTCATTACGGTAAGACACTTGTGCTAAATATGCAAACAAACAAATTCGGTATTATCGGGACAGATGATATTGAAGAAGAAGGATATATCGCGCATATTCTAGGTGTGAGTCAAGAAGAAAGTGATGAAATCATTGAATATCTTAATCAAGTCATTCAATAATTACTATTTTAAAAGCTGTGAAAAAATCTCTTCTCTTAGATTTCTTCACAGCTCATTTTATTAATTCTATAGTTACTCATCTTGGTGCTTAACTTCCTGAATGGTAGGTTTAATTTTAACATCATGCAATTTATCTTCAGAATCAGACAAAATAACATCCTCTTCATCATGATTTAAGTGTTGTACCTCTTTGTTAGATAAATGACGTAAAACAAAATAAGGACAACCGAAATTGCAATATTCTAATATATAATCTTGAATACTCGAAAAACGTTTCGAGATTTCAGCTTTTTTATTCGTATCCTTATAGAAACCTTTTAATCGTAATTGATCATATCCAAAATCCCCTACAATAAAATCATACTTATCTAATATATCTGAATATCTCGATGCAAATAATTCTTCATCAAAGCATGATCTATATTCTTCAATGATTTCAAAATATTGTTGACCTATCTTAATCATAATTTGTCACCTTTAACTCGTATAATAAAAACTTAGATTACACAATTCAATTTAAAATGTGCAACCTAAGTCTCTAAAAACTTAATCTAAACCGTTTAATTGTTCAAATTAATTTTGTTGTAATTTTTCTTCACCTAAACGGTGTTTTTCTTTAGCCGCTTCATTTACTTGTTCGTCGGCATGATAAGAACTACGTACCATTGGGCCAGCTTCACAGTGTTTGAAACCTTTGTCCATAGCTACTTTTCTTAATTTACCAAATTCTAATGGTGTATAGTATTTTTCAACTTTTAAATGCTTACGTGATGGTTGTAAATATTGACCAATTGTTAAAATGTCTACATCATTTGCACGAAGATCATCCATTGTTTCATAAATCTCTTCAATCGTTTCTCCTAAACCAACCATTAAGCTTGATTTAGTAGGAATATCTGGTTGCAATTCTTTAGAACGACGTAAGAACTCTAATGTTCTTTCATATGTTGCACGTGCACGAACTCTTGGTGTTAAACGACGTACTGTTTCGATATTATGGTTTAAGATATCAGGTTTAGAAGCCATTAATGTTTCAAGTGCTTCATAGTCACCACCCATGTCTGATGGTAAGATTTCAATTGTAGTGAATGGATTACGTTCACGTACTTTACGTACTGTTTCAGCATATACGTTAGAACCTGCATCTCTTAAGTCATCACGTGCAACTGCAGTGATAACAACGTGTTTTAAATTCATTAACTCAACTGATTCTGCAACACGTTCTGGTTCATTTAAGTCTAGTTCATTAGGTAATCCAGTTTTAACTGCACAGAAACGACATGCTCTTGTACATACTGCACCTAAAATCATAAATGTAGCAGTACGTCTAGCACCCCAACATTCATGTATATTTGGACACTTTGCTTCTTCGCAAACAGTGTGTAAGTTCTTTTCACGCATCATCTTCTTGAGGCCAATATAGTTTTCGTTCGTGTTAAGCTTAATTTTCAACCAATCTGGTTTACGTAAGATTTCTTCATTTTTAGTAGCCATAACCACGTATACCCTCCTGTATAATATATCTTTTCCTATTATAACGAAATTTACATTAAATTAAAACGTAATAAACCACAAATTTCAACCTTGAATTTAATTCTATTCTATACATAATTTATTTGTGTTATTCTATTGCAGTCTCAATAACTTATCTTTAAAGATATCTCTAAGGAACTGAGGCATAATATAATCAATTGACTTCCCTTTCAATATAGGGAAATATCTACCAAACGTATACATATCAACTGTTCCTAAAGTGTATATTTTATCATCAACTACCGCTTCACCATTAACAAAGAATCTATTTTCTGACTGGATAAAACCGCAATTATATAAAATATAGCCTCCAAATATATCTCCTCTAAAACCTAGTCCTTGAGCATGTTCATGCATATATTCTTGCTTCTGACTTTTTTCAATTACTTTTTTCAATTCACTACCTGTCAAACGTACGCGCACTAGATTAATTGGATGTGGCAACATTTTATGAATATCATATTCCGTTAGTCTATCCGCTTCAATTCCTTTTACAATTAAACCAGCATTTATGATAGTACAATCTGTATTAGTAAATTCAAATACACTTTCAGCTAATAAATAAGTCGTTTTAGTAATGACATCTGTTTTACTATTTAAGTTGATAGGATAATCAATCACCGGTTCACTCATCAATGCCTTTCCTTCTGACTCATAATCTGTTTCAACCATAGGTAATGTTTCAACCGGATAAATAATCGCTTCTTTACTAACAACCTTTTTATTTTCAATAGTTAAATTAACTTCACCTAAATAATAACCATATTTACCAGCAGCTGCCATAAGTACGCCATTATTCATTTCACCCTCATCAAAATGATGGTGTGTATGACTCCCAAAAATCACATCAATTTCAGGAATCTCTTGGCATAACTTTTCATCAAAAAAGATGCCTACATGACTCATCACAATAAGTACATCATAATTACCCTGTTGATTAGCGATTTCATCTTTAATCGCTTCTAAAGGATCCGTTACAATCCAATCAAGAGCTCTGTAAAATGGTGTGAAAGGTGCTGTTGCCGCTACAAATAAAATACGTACGCCTTCAATTTCTTTAATACATGATGAGGCTATGTTATGAGGTAACTTCCCTTCTTCATCGATAACATTTGTACAAATGACGTTAAATGTCGCATTATTATATAAATTATTTAATGCTTCATGAGAGATGGTCATACCTTCATTATTACCTATCGTCGCAATATCACACTGAGCCTCATTAAGCAAGTCGATATTCTTGCGACCTATCGTTGCTTGAGTCACTGGTGCTGATAAATCCACATGGTCGCCTATATCTAAATAGAGTGAGGGATGTTGAAGTTTGGGTCTATGTTCTGCCATATAAGATGTTATACGTGCATATTCGTTTAAATGACTATGAATATCGTTCGTGTGAAAAATGGTTAACTTCACTTAAATTCCCCCTATATTTATTTAAAGAAAAGATTTAATAATTAAGTATACACCCATTATCAACATAACCGTACGTAATAGCGTTACAACAGTTTCAGATTTAATCGAGTGGTTAACACGTACTCCAATTTGGGCGCCGATATAACTTGAAATAATAAGAATTATAGAATATGACCATGCAACATGTCCTTGTAAAATGTGACCTATAGAACTCATAACACTTGAAAAGAAAATCATCATCATGCTTGTACCAACTGCAACGTGTGGTGGAAATCTGAAAACAATTAACATTAGTGGTGTCATTAATGCGCCACCACCAATTCCGAATAGACCTGTTAAAATACCAATGAACAGTGTCGCAACAAATGCAAATAAAGGTGGTACGCTATAGTGATATGTCTTTCCTTCAGAATCAACATACGTTTTACGATATTTCTCTTTATCAAAAATCTTAAACGGTTTGATTTTATGTCTCACCATTAAAATAATTGAAACAATAATCATAAAAATACCGAAGTATAAATTGAAAGACTCTAAAGTAAGATATCTACTTAAAAACGAACCTAACAATGAACCTGGTAATAATCCAAACAAGAAGATAGAACCATTTTTAATATCTACCTGCTTCGTCTTTAAGTAGCCTAAGGATGAAGATAAGCCTGTGACGATTAGAATCACCGATGATGTTCCTATCGCTATTTGTGGTGTAATACCATGTAAAACATCGTGTGTAACGCCCAAGTATACCAGTGTTGGAACAATAATGATCCCACCACCAATACCTACTAATGACCCTAAAATAGCAGAGAAAAGGCCGATAAGCACTAATAAAATAATTGTCACTAACATTATATTTCGCCTCTTAGAATAATTTTAATTGTTGCGGAGCTAAACCTGTGTATTCAATATCTAACATATCCTGATATGTTTTAGCGTTTTGAGCAGCATGCCCACCCGAGTTATTATTAAATACGACATAAACCTTTTTAGCTTTTTGTTCTATAATTCTAACTTTATTAGCTAAATCGGTAAGCTCTTCTTTGTTGTAGTTATATAAGTATCTCACATCACGCCACTCTTGGTCGGTCATGTCTTTTTTGGTCCAGCCTTGTCTATTTCTTCCATGATAGCGTACAAAAGCCGTCTCAGTAGTAATACGATTAACTAGTGGTATTGAGCCTTCGCGCACTTGTGGCTCATCTACTACTGAATGGATAATGTGGTGCTCAGTTAAAAATGACAGCGTTTGTTCCTTAAATTGATCGTTAAACCATGATTGATGTCGAAACTCGACACAAATCGGTACATCATCCAATTGTTGACGAACATACAAGATATATTTGATATTTTGTGCCGTACAATCAAACCAAGGTGGAAATTGAACTAAGACCATAGCTAGTTTGTGATGATCTATAAGTGATTGTAGCATTTGTTTGAATTGCTCGAATAATTCACTTCTTGTTTCTGCGTAATCTTTATAATCTGCATGTAGTGTAAGTGCTTGATGAATCTTCACTATAAATTCAAAACGATCAGGTGTTTCTTTAATCCATTTCATGATATTTCTTTCAGGTTGGATGGCGTAGTAAGATGCATCAAGTTCAACGATTGGAAAGTGACTAGCGTATGTTTGCAACTTATCTGATTGTCGTTCTAAATCCTCATATAAAGAATCGTGATCTCCCCATCCAGTAAGACCTATATTTATCATTTTTATCACCAGCTATATGATACCATATTCAATTTTATGATATCACTTGTTCTATATCATCTTTACATTATCTTATTATTTTCGGAAATGTTGCATTCTCATGCACACTCTATTTTTCTAAAAATCATCGAACAACCGTTAATAATGTTTTTACTTGTTCAACAAGTCGATCCATCAATTGATTGACATGTTGTGACGTAGCTAAACGTGGCGATTGACCACTCCACATATGCGTCCATTCACGATGCCCTGTGGAAGCGGCTGTCTTTCTAATAGAATTAGTTAGTTGATTTTGTACAGGATATGGCGGTATGTTCCCTTCGTATTGTTTCATCGTCTCTACAAATTCATTGTTGATACCGCGTGCTGATTTACCACTAAATACGTCAGTGACTATTGTATCAGTCTCTTTACTATGAAGCACTGCTTGTTTAACTAATTGATTTGCGCCACTTTCTTCAGTAGTTAAGAAAGCGGTTCCCATTTGTACACCTTGTGCACCTAGTATCTGACTAGCTAATATACCACGACCATCCATAACACCACCTGCAGCAACAACTGGTATCGATACATGATCAACTATCTGTGGTATTAAACTCATTGTTCCTATGAGCGGTTCACGCTGATTGTTGGTTGTTAAAAATGACCCCCTATGTCCACCTGCTTCACTGCCTTGAGCAACTACAATATCCATACCTGCATGCTCATTTGCAATTGCCTCATCTACAGTAGTAGCTGTACCAATTAAAGTAATTTTAGCACCTTTTAATTGTTCAATGATTTCTTTTGACGGGATACCAAAGGTGAAACAACATACTGGTACTCTATATTTAATCACAGTTTGAATTGCACTTTTAAATTGTTGTTCTTCAGAAATATTGACTACTGGCTCTTCAAGATTTAATGCCTTACGATAGGGTTTCAGCCAAGCATTCATATGTTCGACTTGTTCATTAGTGTATGATTGATGACTTGGTACAAACAAATTCACACCAAATGGTTGTGATGTTAATCCTTGCACTTTTTGAATTTCTTGCTCTAACTTTTTTGTAGTAAAGTAGCCCGCTCCAATACAGCCTAAACCACCTTTATTACTTACAGTTGCAACAAGTTCCGCAGTTGTACTACCAGCCATACCTGCTTGAATAATAGGATATTGAATATTTAAAGATTGCGTTAGTTGATTGTTATACCACATTTAAAATCACCTTTTCTTTATTTTAGGGTAATTACTATGCTTATTTCACTTAAATAATTATTCAAAGTATTCCCTACTCCCATTTTCAGTAAACTTTGCTAATTTTTGAAAAAATAAAAGCAAGGACTGAACTTATGTAAAGTTAGCCTTGCTTATAAAATGATGATTTTACAATAGTGCACTTGTTAAAAAGATAATTATTTAATTATGCAGACATCACATATTTATGTATTTCAAAAAGATATTTAAAATTAGGAAAGTTTCTAAATTTGATACTTATCTAATTATTAATTTTTAAATCGAAATCAAAAATAAAAATTGCCATAAACACAAAATCATTGGTCGAAATACTAGACCGGGAAATTTGCCTCTTTTATTCCATAACACTACGTCAACAATGAAATAAATGACAATTAAAAACGCTGAGATTAAAAACATAAAGCCTCCAAACCCTAACAAATTATCAGTAGTTTTGGTCAATTCTTGCGCCATCATCCATTCCTTACTATGTATAAATCTTACTTTAGTTGACCAAGCAACTATTAGAAAAGCAGCTCCAATTGAACCTGACCATGCAATTATATTAGCCGATTGCAATTCGTCTTTCATATCTTTCATTTCTTGCTTGGTAACTTTGTTAGTTTTACCGTGTCCAGTTTTCACAAATTCTATTTTTGTTTTGAATGGCCGTTTTACCAAATAATGACTCGATAAATAACACATTAATAGGAACGGAAGAAGTGTTGCGACAAAAACCAAGTTGTAAGTATGGATATCTTCCCCTGTAAAATGTATTAGCAATTCAAGTAATGATGAATAAAATAAAAATATTCCTAAATACCAAATCTTCTTTTTCTTTTGAATCTGCCTTAGACTGATCATTGCTATAAAGATTAAGCCAATTGAACCTAAAAATATAGCAAGATATTCAATAATGATAATCAAAGAATACCAATTCGCATAAAAGTCAAACATTGTAGAGTCCTCTCAAAACATGTATTTTGATAAATCAATTACTTTTTTTAATATTATATATAAATATATCATAATAAAAATAAATAATTAATATAAATAAGTGTTAACTATTTTGAGATATAAAAAAGCACCAAAGCATTCACTTAGTTAGAACACTTTGGTACTTGTGATTGTTATTAAGAAAAAGTTAATAGTATGAGTTAAAATTAACCGATACTACCTTCCATTTCAAATTTGATTAAGCGGTTCATTTCTACTGCGTATTCCATTGGTAATTCTTTAGTGAATGGTTCAATGAAGCCCATAACGATCATTTCTGTCGCTTCTTCTTCTGAAATACCACGGCTCATTAAGTAGAATAATTGTTCTTCTGATACTTTAGAAACTTTCGCTTCATGTTCTAATGAAATATTGTCATTGAATACTTCATTATAAGGAATAGTATCTGAAGTAGATTCGTTATCTAAAATTAAAGTATCACATTCAATATTAGAACGTGCACCTTTCGCTTTACGTCCGAAGTGAACGATACCACGATAAATAACTTTACCACCATTTTTAGAAATAGATTTAGATACGATTGTTGAAGATGTGTTTGGTGCTTTATGAATCATTTTAGCACCAGCATCTTGTACTTGACCTTTACCAGCAAAGGCGATAGATAATGTACTACCTTTCGCACCTTCACCTAAAAGAACACAGTTTGGATATTTCATCGTTAACTTAGAACCTAAGTTACCGTCAACCCATTCCATGTTACCATTCTCATGAACAAACGTACGTTTTGTAACTAAGTTATAAACGTTGTTAGCCCAGTTTTGAATTGTAGTATAACGTACGTGTGCATCTTTATGAACGATGATTTCAACTACTGCTGAGTGTAATGAACTTGTTGTATAAACAGGTGCAGTACAACCTTCAACGTAGTTTACTGAAGCACCTTCATCAGCAATAATTAATGTACGTTCGAATTGACCCATGTTCTCTGAGTTAATACGGAAGTATGCTTGTAATGGTGTATCTAATTTAACATTCTTAGGTACATAGATGAATGAACCACCTGACCATACTGCTGAGTTTAATGCTGCGAATTTGTTATCAGCTGCTGGAACAACAGAAGCAAAGTATTCTTTAAATAGTTCTTCGTTTTCACGTAAAGCACTATCAGTATCTTTAAAGATGATACCTTTTTCTTCTAATTCTTTTTCCATATTATGATATACAACTTCTGATTCATATTGAGCAGAAACACCTGCTAAATATTTTTGTTCAGCTTCTGGAATACCTAATTTATCAAATGTACGTTTAATTTCTTCAGGCACCTCGTCCCATGAACGTTGAGTATGCTCTGAAGGTTTAACGTAGTATGTGATGTCATCAAAGTTTAATTCTGATAAATCGCCACCCCATTGAGGCATTGGCATTTTGTAGAATAATTTTAAAGCTTTTAATCTGAAGTCGAGCATCCATTCAGGCTCTTCCTTCATTTTTGAAATTTCTCTAACGATATTTTCTGTTAAACCACGTTCTGATCTGAAAATGGAAACATCCTCATCGTGGAAACCATATTTATAATCTCCAACATCAGGTGCTTTTTTAGCCATTTCAATCACTCCTTAAATATATTTAAAACGACGTGCGTGAGATTTTTAATATTCATTATTGTCTATTGCCATTGTAACAATATGCAACCTTCATAAAAAGTCAAAAGTGTAAAAAGTTAAAGTTGGACTTTAGAAATTGCTATCTATCATCACTATAAAGTTTCACATACGACTAAAGTTTACTCTTCTGTCGTACCTTCTGCTTTACCTTCCTTTTCAACTGTTCCTTTTTCAAGTGCTTTCCAGGCTAATGTTGCACACTTGATGCGTGCTGGGAATTGAGATACACCTTGTAGTGCTTCAATATCTCCCATTTCTTCAGTGATTTCATAGTCTTCACCAAGCATCATCTTAGTAAATTCTTGACTCATTTGCATTGCTTCACCTAGAGAATGACCTTTTACCGCTTCAGTCATCATAGATGCACTAGACATCGAAATAGAACAACCTTCTCCTTCGAATTTAGCATCATTAATAATGCCGTTTTCAATATCAAACGTTAATCTAATGCGGTCACCGCAAGTAGGATTGTTCATGTCTACAGTCATTGAGCCATTGTCCAAAACGCCTTTATTTCTAGGATTCTTATAATGATCCATAATTACAGATCGATAAAGTTGATCTAAATTATTAAAATTCATAAGAGAAAAACTCCTTCGTTTGTTTCAATGCTTCAACAAGTTGGTCTACATCTTCTTTAGTATTGTATACATAGAAGCTTGCACGTGCAGTAGATGATACATTCAACCATTTCATTAACGGTTGTGCACAATGGTGTCCAGCTCTTACAGCAACACCTTCTGTATCTACTGCTGTAGCAACATCATGTGGGTGGATATCAGCCAAATTAAATGTGATAACACCGGCACGACGTTCTTTTGGAGGACCATAAATTTCAAGTCCTTCAATAGATGACATTTGTTCATAGGCGTATTCTGTTAATGCTTTTTCATGTTCATGAATAGCATCAAAGCCTAATTTCTCAATGTAGCGAATGGCTTCACCTAATCCAATTGCTTGAGCGATAATAGGTGTACCAGCTTCAAATTTAGTAGGTAAATCTGCCCATGTAGCGTCATATTTACTTACAAAGTCAATCATATCTCCACCAAATTCAGCTGGTTCCATTTCTTTTAATAAATCACGTTTACCATATAACACACCGATGCCAGTAGGTCCTAACATTTTATGACCACTGAAACTGAAGAAATCAGCGTCTAAATCTTGAACATCTATTTTCATGTGAGGTGCTGATTGTGCACCATCGACACTAATAATTGCACCATGCTCATGAGCAACTTTAGCGATTTCTTTGATATCATTAATTGTACCTAACACATTAGATACATGTGCAATCGCTACAATTTTAGTATTATCATTTATTGTCGCTTTAACATCCTCAAGTCTTAATTCACCCTCATCTGTCATAGGAATGAATTTTAATGAGGCATTTTTACGTTTAGCTAATTGTTGCCATGGAACAATATTGGCATGGTGCTCCATTTCAGTAACAACAATTTCGTCGCCTTCTTCAACATTGGCATCTCCGTAACTGCGCGCAACAATATTAATTGCTGCAGTTGTTCCTCTAGTAAAGATGACTTCTTCAAAGTATTTAGCGTTAATGAAACGTCTTACAGTCTCACGAGCACCTTCGTATCCGTCAGTAGCAAGTGAACCAAGTGTATGAACACCACGGTGTACATTTGAATTATAACGTTTATAATAATCATCCAATACGTTCAACACTTGAACAGGTGTTTGACTGGTAGCTGTAGAATCAAGGTATGCTAATCTTTTTCCATTAACTTTTTGATCTAATATTGGAAAATCTTTGATGATTTCCTCAACATTTAATGAAGTTTCGGCCACTTTTTTCACGACCTTTCTAATATTAAAAATCTCTTTTAGATTTATATGTTTATTTATTTACTTTAAGTTCAATTACTTCTCTTAATTGACGTTTAACGTCTTCAATTGGTAATTCACGTACTACAGGATCTAAGAAACCATGAATTACTAATCGTTCAGCTTCTTTTTGAGAAATACCACGACTCATTAAGTAGTAAAGTTGCTCAGGGTCAACTCGGCCAACAGACGCTGCGTGTCCTGCTTCTACATCATCTTCATCAATTAATAAGATTGGATTCGCATCGCCTCTCGCATTCTCAGAAAGCATTAAGACACGTGACTCTTGGTTAGCGATAGATTTCGTACCGCCATGTTTAATATATCCAATACCATTAAATACAGATGATGCATTTTCACGCATAACGCCGTGTTTTAAAATGTAACCATTAGTTTCTTTACCGTATTGAACAATTTTAGATGTTAAGTTGATTTTTTGGTCACCAGTACCGACAACAACTGATTTAAGTTCACTTGTTGAACGGTCACCAATTAAATTAGTTGTATTATCAATGATTTGACTACCTTCATTCATTAGACCTAATGCCCAATTAATTGATGCATCTGCTGCAGTAGTACCACGACGAATGATATGACCAGTAAATCCTTTATCTAAATAGTCAACTGAGCCATAAGTGATATTTGAATTAGCACCGGCAATAACTTCTGAAACAATATTTAATTGGTTACCTTCACCACTTGCAGTTGATAAATAGTTCTCAACATACGTTACTTCAGCGCTTTCCTCAGTAACAATGATCACGTGGTTAAAGAAACTAGCATTATCATCATCATGTAACACAACATATTGAATTGGATCTTCAACAACTACATTTTTAGGCACATAAACAAACACGCCACCATTAATTAAAGCTGTATGCAATGCAGTTAAACGATGTTCATCAACACTCACTGCATCTGTCATTAAATATTTTTGAACTAACTCCCCGTGATTAATTAAAGCTTCTGATAATCCTTCAATTATCACACCATTTTTTTGTGCTTGATCTGATACTTGAGTATAAGCTAAAGCATTATTATGTTGAACAACTAAATTTTTAGTGTTTTCAACGTCTATAATTTTTTTAATAGCTTCTGGAAGCTCTGATAAATTACTGAAAGATTGACCTTTAACTTCATGTTGTTTAAATGAATCAAAGTCCCATTTTCTTAATTTAGTTTTATCTGGTTTTGGCATTTCTAAAGTTTCTGTTAATTTCAACGCTTTTTGACGTAACTCAGTCATCCAAGAAGGTTCATTGTGCGCTTTAGAATAATCAACAAGTTGTTCCTCAGAAATGTTTAAAGTTTCAGTTGTCATAACTCTCTTTTCCTCCTACTTGATGAAAAATTTTAGCGACTGTAGATATTTCGTATACTTAAATGATTAAGTTTATACGATGTCTAAGTCTCACATATTTAATCGTTGATATTAATGCAATGTTTCACATTAACACCATGTTTCTAGTTTCATCATTTAAAATAAACGATTGCTAGATTATTCTTTAGCACCGAATTCTTCTTTAACCCATTCATAACCTTCTTCTTCAAGACGTTTAGCTAGTTCAGGACCTCCTGATTTAACTACTTTACCACCGTACATAACATGTACTTTGTCTGGTGTGATGTAGTTTAATAAACGTTGATAGTGTGTAATCATTAAAGCACCAAATTCTTCGCCACGCATTTCGTTGATACCTTTAGATACAACTTTTAATGCGTCAATGTCTAAACCTGAGTCGATTTCATCTAGGATGGCAAATTTTGGTTCTAACATCATTAATTGTAAGATTTCGTTACGTTTTTTCTCACCGCCAGAGAAACCTTCATTTAAGTAACGTTGTGCCATATCTTTATCGATATCTAAGAAATCCATTTCTTTATCTAATTTTTTGATAAATTGCATTAAGTTGATTTCTTGTCCTTCTTCACGTTTCGCGTTAATAGCTGAACGCATGAAGTCAGCATTTGTCACACCAGTAATTTCTGATGGATATTGCATTGCTAAGAACAGACCAGCTTTTGCTCTTTCATCAACTTCTAATTCTAAAATATTAACGCCATCTAGTAACACTTCACCTTGAGTTACTTCGTATGATGGATGTCCCATAATCGCTGATGATAATGTTGATTTACCAGTACCATTTGGTCCCATAATTGCATGTATTTCACCTGTATTAATAGTTAAATTAACACCTTTTAAAATTTCTTTATCTTCAATAGACACATGTAGGTCTTTAATTTCTAATGTTGATGACATTTATATTCCCTCCGTAAAATATAAAGTTTTCTTAACTAGTTTATAATAATTTTAATTTGTAGTCAAAAAGACTTTGTGTACTTTAATACACTTCATTATAACGTAAATAGCCCTTAATATAAACTTATTAAAACTCTAAATTATAGTGATTATCTATCTAAAATAATTTTTATTTGATACTCAATTTTTTCTCGCAACTGATAATCAAAGGCTTATTGTTCTCAATAGAAATATTTCCGACACAAATGTTATTAATTTAGCGCGATTTTTATAAAAATTATATTTTTACAAACTGAATATTTTATAATTATTCAAAATTCTGTTATGATGCTATTTAATTGAAAGGAGACATTCATGCAAAATTTTAAATGGATAAATATATTAAAAGGGTTTGGTATGGGAACAAGCGATTTAGTTCCTGGAATAAGTGGAGGAACCATTGCCTTACTATTAGGCATATATGATGGATTCATTTCTTCAATTAGTGGCTTATTCTCAAAACGATTTTGGCCTAGTTTAAAGTTTTTACTTCCTATTTTAATAGGTATGGCTTTAGCTATCGGTATATTAAGTAATCTAATCAATTATTTATTAGAACATCACCAAGTAATTACAATGTTCTTCTTTACCGGTTTAATTATTGGTATCATCCCTTATTTACTAAGAACTGTGAAATTTAATAAAACGTTTAAAGCAAAACATTATAGCATTATGGTAGTAGGCATTATCATTTTAGTAGTAATTACATTAATGAATTCAGGTAATCAAAGTGCTGATACATCACTAGATTTATCATTCGGTCTTATTATTAAATATTTCTTAGCTGGTGCGTGTGCTTCAAGCGCAATGTTATTACCTGGTATTTCCGGATCGTTTATGCTACTAGTATTTGGTGCTTATGGAACAATTATGTTAGCCATTGCTGATTTAGTTAAATTGAATTTCGATGGCCTACCATTATTAATTGTTGTAGGATTAGGTGTGTTAGCAGGGTTTTTATTATCAAGTCGTATTATTAAATACTTCTTACATCATCATTTCTATACCACATTCGCATTAATAACTGGATTCGTTATCGGCTCCATATATGCTGTATTCCCTGGTCTTCCTCAAACTGGTATTGAGTGGACACTTTCAATCATCACTTTAATCATTGGATTTGCAGCTAGTTATTGGATTGGTCAAATTACTGATGATAATGTGTAATTAATTTTAAAATATTATATAAATATTTATAATGAAACGGACCCATAAGGTTAATCTAATGGGCCCGTTTTTCTGTTAAATTAAAATTCATTTTAAATTGAAAGAGTCCGGGACATAAAGTTCTTGGATAAGTGAAAAAAAGACAATTTCTATT